>Ga0129302_1000912_pt1 | contig 21924 bp, 26 predicted proteins | sample BlaSprsedimmetaG_FD_94476 | JGI IMG/M metagenome (GOLD analysis project Ga0129302, IMG submission 94476) | Hot spring sediment bacterial and archeal communities from California, USA to study Microbial Dark Matter (Phase II) - Blank Spring... | ecosystem: Environmental > Aquatic > Thermal springs...
ACAGGAGATGGCCGACAACGCCTGGCTGACCTCGCCGGCCAGCCTCGACATCCTGTTCGAGACGCCCGCCGACCAGCGCTGGCGCGCCGCCGCCCGACAACTCGGCATCGACCTCGACCTGCTGTCGGACGGGGCCGGTCACGCGTGAGGTCGCGACCTTGACCGCCGAGACGCTGCTGGGCTTCGACTACGGCGCGCGCCGCATCGGCGTGGCCGTGGGCCAGACACTCACCGGCACGGCCTCGCCACTGGCCACGGTGGCCTGCGACAACAGCCGACCGGACTGGGACGCCATTGGCGCACTGATTGCGGAATGGCGGCCGCAGCGACTGATCGTCGGCCTGCCGCGCCACCTGGACGGACGCGAGCACGAGCTGAAACCCGTGGTCGAGCGCTTCGCCCGACAGCTGGAGGGCCGCTTCGGCCTGCCGGTGAGCCTGGTGGACGAGCGCCTGACCTCGGCCGAGGCCAGTGCCCGACTGGTCGAGACACGACAAAAAGGCCGGCGCAGGAAGATTCGCAAGGACGAAATCGATAGACTATCCGCCGCCATCCTGCTCGAAACCTGGATGTCCACAGGGGCATGAACGAATGATACCCAAGGTCGACACACTACTGGACCACATGACTGGCGCGCTGACGGACCTGATCCGCGAGCGCGGGCTGGAGGATCCGCTCATGGTCGGCATCCATACCGGCGGGGTGTGGGTGGCGCGCGAGCTGCACCGTCGCCTGGGCCTGCCCGGGCGGCTCGGCGAGCTCGACATCTCCTTCTACCGCGACGACTTCAGCCGCATCGGCATGCACCCGCAGGTGAAGCCCTCCAACCTGCCCTTCAGCCTGGACGATGCCCACATCATCCTGGTCGACGACGTGCTCTACACCGGCCGCACCATCCGCGCGGCGATGAACGAGCTGTTCGACTTCGGCCGGCCGGCCTCCATCACCCTGGCGGTGCTGGTGGAGCGCGGCGGGCGCGAACTGCCCATCGAGGCGCAGGTGGTCGGTGCCCGTCTCGACCCGGGCCCGCAGGAACAGATCAAGCTCAGCGGCCCCGAGCCCCTGGAACTCACCCTGGTGCGCACCGAGGACACGGCCTGATGACCCTCCACTACCCCGCCCCCGGCGCCTCGCCGGCGAGCATCCAGATCACCCGCGAGGGCCGGCTCAAGCATTTCCTGACCATCGAGGGCCTCAACCGCGCGCTGATCACCGAGATCCTGGACACCGCCGAGTCCTTCGCCAGCATGAACGACCAGTCGGTGAAGAAGGTCCCGCTGCTGCGCGGCAAGACCGTCATCAACCTCTTCTTCGAGGCCAGCACGCGCACACGTACCACCTTCGAGCTGGCCGCCAAGCGCCTGTCGGCCGACGTGCTCAACATCAACATCGGCCAGTCCTCGGCGGTCAAGGGCGAGAGCCTGCTCGACACGCTGCGCAACCTCGAGGCGATGTACTGCGACATGTTCATCGTGCGCCACGCCGACAGCGGTGCCTCGCAGTTCATCGCCCACCACGTCGCCCCGCACATCAGCGTGCTGAATGCCGGCGACGGGCGTCACGCGCACCCGACCCAGGCGATGCTGGACATGTTCACCATCCGCCGCCACAAGGGCGACTTCACCAAGCTGCGTGTGGCCATCGTCGGCGACATCCTGCACTCACGCGTGGCCCGCTCGCAGATCCATGCACTCAACATCCTCAATACCGGCGAGGTGCGCGTGATCGCGCCCAAGACCCTGCTGCCGGCCGAGGTGGAAAAGCTCGGCGTGCACGTCTTCCACGACCTCGAACAGGGCCTGCGCGATGTCGACGTGGTCATCATGCTGCGCTTGCAGAAGGAACGCATGCAGGGCGCCCTGCTGCCGAGCGAGCACGAATACTTCCAGCTCTACGGACTGACCGAGGAGCGCCTGAAGGTCGCCGCGCCGGACGCCATCGTCATGCACCCGGGGCCGGCCAACCGGGGCGTGGAGATCTCCTCGCGCGTGGCCGACGGGCCGCGCTCGGTCATCCTCGAGCAGGTCACCAACGGCATCGCGGTGCGCATGGCCATCATGTCCATGGTCATGGGCGCCAACCCGGGAGGCGCGGCATGAAGCTGCAGATACGCGGCGGGCGCGTGATCGACCCCGCCAATGGCATCGACCAAGTCACCGACCTCTTCATCGCCTACGGGCGCATCACCGCGCTCGGCGAGGCACCGGACGGCTATACGCCCGACCAGGTCATCGACGCCGGCGGCTGCTACGTGCTGCCGGGCCTGGTGGACCTGGCCGCGCGCCTGCGCCAGCCCGGCCAAGAACACAAGGCCACCATTGCCAGCGAGACCCGAGCGGCCGCGGCCGGCGGCATCACCGCGCTGTGCTGCCCGCCGGATACCGTGCCGCCCATCGACTCACCGGCCGAGATCAACCTCATCACCCGCCTGGCCAAGGCCGCCGGCCAGGCCAAGGTCTTTGCCCTGGGTGCCCTGACGGCCGACCTCAAGGGCGAGTTGCTGAGCGAGATGGCGGCGCTGAAGGCGGCCGGCTGCGTGGGCGTGAGCAACACGCTCCGGCCGGTCACCACCACCCTGGTGCTGCGCCGCGCCATGGAATACGCCGGCAGTCACGACCTCACCGTGTTCCTGCACCCGATCGATTTCGAGCTCGCCAACCAGGGCTGCGCCCATGAGGGCGCCGTGGCCTCCCGCCTCGGCCTGCCGGGCATCCCGGCCGCCGCCGAGACCGCCGCCATCGGCCAGCAGCTCGCACTCATCGAGCAGACCGGTGTACGCGCCCATTTCTGCCGCGTCTCCACCGCGCGCGGCGCGGCCATGATCCAGCGCGCCCAGTACGACGGCCTTCCGGTGAGCATGGATGTCTGTGCTCACCAGCTGTACCTGACCGAGATCGACATCGGCGACTTCAACAGCCTCTGCCACACGCAACCGCCGCTGCGCACCCTGCGCGACCGCGATGGCCTGCGCCAGTGCCTGGGCCGGGGCAGCATCGCGGCCATCAGCTCGGACCACCAGCCCCACGAGGAAGACGCCAAGCTCGCGCCCTTCCCGGCCACCGAGCCCGGCATCTCGGCCCTGGAGACCCTGCTGCCGCTCACCCTGCAACTGGTGGACGACGGCGTGCTCACGCTCGAGGAAGCGGTGCGCCGCATCACCTGCGGCCCCGCGCAGATCCTGGGCCTTTCGGCCGGGACCCTGTCGGTAGGCGCGGCCGCCGACGTCTGCGTCTATGATCCGGAACAGCCCTGGACGCTGGACGAGCGCAGCCTGCTGAGCGCCGGCAAGAACACCCCCTTCCTCGGCTGGGAGTTTGCCGGCCGCGTCACCCATACCCTGGTCGACGGGCGCGTGGCCTTCGAGCTCACCGCCTGACGACCACCGGGACACCGTAACGAGCACCGTCATGAGCCAGAAGCCGAAACCGCATCGCGACACCATCTTCGTCGAGGACGCCGAGATCCTCAGCCACGAGGCCTTCGAGGGCGCGCAATACATCCTGCGCGTGCGGGCGCCCAAATGCGCCGCGAAGGCCGAGGCCGGCAGCTTCGCCCACATCCAGTGCGACCCGCTGCTGCCCATGCGCCGGCCGCTGTCCATCATGCGCGTCTCGCGCGAGGCCGGCTGGGTGGAATTCCTCTACAAGGCGGTGGGCGAGGGCACGCGCCTGCTGGCGCGGCGCGCGGTGGGCGAGACCCTCAGCGTGATGGGGCCCATCGGCAAGCCCTTCGCCTTCCATCCGGAACGCACCCGGCCCCTGCTCATCGGCGGCGGCGTGGGCATTCCGCCCATGGTCTTCGTCGCCGACACCCTGCGCCGGCAGCAAGGCTGGAAACCCTTCGTCATCATGGGTTCGGAAGTGCCCTTTCCCTTCAAGCCCCGCCCCTCGCAGATCATGGTGCCCGGCATGCCGGACGGCGTGATCGCGGCCATGCCGCTGCTGGAAGACTGGGGCATCCCCTCGCGGCTCACGAGCCTGCAGGGCTACGCGGGTTGCCATGAGGGCTACGTCACCGACCTGGCCCGCCTGTGGCTGGCGACGCTCTCGGCGGATGAACGTGCGGAGGTGGAGATCCTCAGCTGCGGCCCGCATCCCATGCTCGAGGCGGTGGCAAATCTCGCCGCCGAATTCGGCCTTCCCTGCCAGGTCTCGCTGGAGGAGTTCATGGCCTGCGCCGTGGGTGGCTGCGCGGGTTGCGTGGTGGAGGTGCAAACGTCCGAGGGACCGGCGATGAAGCGCGTCTGCGTGGACGGGCCGGTGTTCCAGGCCGCCGACGTCTTCTAGAGTCAGGCGTGGGCCGCCCGGACCGGGGCGGCCCGCGGATGGTTACTTTTCGTTGAGGTCGATATCGACCTCGCCCTCCGAGGGCAGCTTGAGATCGTCGAGCAGGCTGCCGAAATCGTCGTCGTCATCCGTCTCGACCTCGCCCCCCTGTTCGGCCTTTTCCGACAGCCCCGCATCGTCCAGCATCTCACTCGGGAACTGCAGGCTCTCCTCTTCCTGCTTGAGACTCTTCACGCCGCCGCCGAAGTTGATGCGCCACTCCAGGTCACCGCGGGAGTCGGCATGGTTGAGCGCGCTCTGCAGGGTGATCTGGCCCGCCTTGTAGAGCTCGAACAGCGACTGGTCGAAGGTCTGCATACCGACCGACCCCCCCTTCTCCATGACTTCCTTGATCTCGTTCATCTGACCCTTGCGGATCAGCTCGGAGATATAGGGTGTGTTGATCATGATCTCCACGGCCGCCACACGCTTGCCGGTGGTGCTCGGTACCAGGCGCTGGGAGATGATGCCACGCAGGTTTAGCGAGAGGTCCATGAGGATCTGCTGTTTGGCATCCGGCGGGAACATGTTGATGATGCGGTCCAGCGCCTGGTTGGCGTTCACCGCATGCAGGGTGGTGAGTGCCAGGTGACCGGTATCGGCGAAACCGATGGCCGCCTCCATGGTATGACGGTCACGCACCTCGCCGATCATGATCATGTCCGGCGCCTCGCGCATGGCCTCGCGCAGGGCATTCTGGTAGGACAGCGTATCCAGCCCCACCTCGCGCTGGCCGACGATCGACTTCTTGTGCTGGTAGACGAACTCGATGGGATCCTCGACGGTGAGGATATGCCCCATGCGGTTGGTATTGCGGTAGTCGATCATCGACGCCAGCGACGTCGACTTCCCCGAACCAGTGGCCCCGACCACGATGATGAGGCCGGTGTTGTGCATCACCAGGTCCTTGAGGATCGGCGGCAGCTTCAGCTCCTCGATGCTCGGGATCAGGGAGCGGATATAGCGGATGACCATGGAGGTTTCGCCGCGCTGCACGTAGATGTTCACGCGGAAGCGGCCGAGATTCATCATCGATATCCCGAGATTCATCTCCCGGGTCTCCTCGAACTCCTTGATCTGGTCCTCGCTCATCAGCGCATAGGCGAGGCGCTTGATCAGGCCGGGCTGCAGCGGCTGCTTGCTCACCGGCTTGAACTGGCCTTCCACCTTGATGCTGACGGGGGCACCGGTGGTGAAGAACATGTCCGATGCGCCCTGCTGGGCCATCAACTTGAGATAGGGCTCGATATTCATCTGCGGTAAATGCCTGGTAGCTGAATGGACCTGCGCCTAGCGGAGCAGGCCGCTTTCCTCGGAGGTCTCTTCCACCTGCAGGTCGTCCAGTCCTTCCATGATGTCCGACTGCTCGCGCTTGCTCTCGAGCTTCACGCGCAGACGCAGGTCGTTGACCGAATCGGCGTTGCGCAAGGCGTCCTCGAGCGTGATGAGGCCCGACTCATAGAGATCGAACAGGGCCTGGTCGAAGGTCTTCATCCCGGCCTCGTTGGACTTCTTCATGAGCTCCTTCATCTCGTGGACCTCGCCCTTGAAGATGAGGTCGGACATGAGCGGGGTGTTGATCATGATCTCCACGGCCGGCACGCGACCCTTGCCATCGGCACGCGGGATCAGGCGCTGGGAGATCACGGCCCGCAGGTTGAGCGAGAGGTCCATCAGCAGCTGCGGGCGGCGCTCTTCCGGGAAGAAGTTGATGATGCGATCCAGCGCCTGGTTGGTGCTGTTGGCATGCAGGGTGGAGAGGCAGAGGTGGCCGGTTTCGGCGAAGGCAATGCCGTAGTCCATCGTGTCGCGGTCACGAATCTCGCCGATCAGGATCACGTCCGGCGCCTGTCGCAGGGTGTTCTTCAGCGCGATCTCGTAGGTCTCGGTGTCCACGCCCACTTCGCGCTGCGTGATGATGCAGTTGCCGTGGTTGTGCACGAACTCGATCGGATCCTCGATGGTGACGATGTGTCCATAACTGTTGTGATTGCGGTAGCCCACCATGGCAGCCAGCGAGGTCGACTTACCCGAGCCCGTGCCACCGACGAAGATCACCAGGCCGCGCTTGGTCATCGAGACGTCGGTCAGCACCTTGGGTAGACCGAGGTCCTCGAACTTCGGTATCTCCGAGTTGATGACACGCAGCACCATGCCGCTGCTGCCGCGCTGGGTGAAGGCGTTGACACGAAAGCGCGCCACGCCCGGCAGGCTGATGGCAAAGTTGCACTCCAGGTGCTCCTCGAACTCGGCCGCCTGCTTGTCGTTCATGATGGAGCGCACCAGCACCTGCGTGTGCGAGGGCGACAGCGGCTGATTGGTGATCGGCATCATCTTGCCGTTGACCTTCATCGACGGCGGCGCGCCGGAGGTGATGAACAGGTCGGAGCCGTCCTTGCTGAGCATGGTCCTCAGCAGGTCGTGCATGAAGCGTATGGCCTTATCGCGATCCATTGAAAATCTCCAGCGTTGATCGCGTGATTACAGCGAGTCCGGGTTGGCGGCCTTGCGGCGCGCCTCTTCCTTGCTCACGACCCCGCGCCCCACCAGCTCCTTGAGCGACTGGTCGAGCGTCTGCATGCCGATGTTCTGGCCGGTCTGGATGGCCGAGTACATCTGCGCGATCTTGTTTTCACGAATGAGGTTACGGATGGCCGGCGTGCCGATCATGATCTCGTGCGCCGCCACGCGACCGCCGCCGATCTTCTTCAGCAGCGACTGCGAGATGACCGCGCGCAGCGACTCGGAGAGCATGGCACGCACCATGTCCTTTTCCGCCGCCGGGAACACATCGACCACACGGTCGATGGTCTTGGCGGCCGAGCTGGTGTGCAGCGTGCCGAACACGAGGTGGCCGGTCTCGGCGGCGGTGAGCGCCAGGCGAATGGTCTCGAGGTCACGCATCTCGCCGACCAGGATGGTGTCCGGGTCTTCACGCAGTGCCGAGCGCAGGGCCTCGTTGAAACCCATGGTGTCGCGGTGCACCTCGCGCTGGTTGATGAGGCACTTCTTGCTCTCGTGCACGAATTCGATCGGGTCCTCCACGGTGAGGATGTGCCCGTACTCGGTTTCGTTCTTGTGGTTCATCATGGCCGCGAGCGTGGTCGACTTGCCCGAGCCGGTCGGCCCGGTGACCAGCACGATGCCGCGCGGGTACTCGGATATGGATTCGAAGATCTTCGGTGCGCCCAGTTCCTCGAGGGTCAGGATCTTGGAGGGGATGGTACGAAACACCGCGCCGGCGCCACGGTTGTGGTTGAAGGCGTTGACACGGAAGCGCGCCAGGCCCGGGATCTCGAAGGAAAAGTCGGTCTCCCAGAACTCCTCGTAGTCCTTGCGCTGCTTGTCATTCATGATGTCGTACACCATGCCGTGGACCTGCTTGTGGTCCATGGCCGGGACGTTGATCCTGCGCACGTCGCCGTCCACGCGAATCATCGGCGGCAGCCCCGCGGAGAGATGCAGGTCGGACGCACCGTTTTTCACCGCAAAGGCCAGAAGTTGCGCGATATCCATTGATCCCCCCAGAATTTATGGTTCTTATATGCCGACGGCCCGGCGCGGGCTACCTGGCCCACGGTCGTGAACGGGAAAATAATGCGTCCCAAAGCCCATGAAAAGCAACTATACCACAGGGGTTATGACCGAAATTTGCGACAATCTGCGCAGGATTCGCGACGAAATACACGCGCTCGAGGACCGTTTCGGCCGGCCACGGGGCAGCGTGCAGCTGCTGGCCGTGAGCAAGACCAAGCCTCCCGAGGCACTACGCGAGGCCCTGGCCTGCGGGCAGCGGGCCTTCGGCGAGAACTACGTGCAGGAACTCGAGGACAAGTACGCCGCGCTCGCCGGCAGCGGAGTCGAATGGCACTTCATTGGCCCCCTGCAGGCGAACAAGTCGCGCATCGTCGCCGAACGTGCCGACTGGATGCACAGCCTCGACCGCGTGAAGATCGCCCGGCGCCTCAGCGAGCAGCGGCCCGTGGATGCCGCGCCACTCAACGTCTGCCTGCAGGTGAACATCAGCGGCGAGGCCAGCAAGTCCGGTGTCACGCCCGACGCACTGCCGGCACTGGCCGAAACCGTGGCCGGCCTGCCCAATCTCCGGCTGCGCGGCCTGATGACCATCCCCGCCCCGAGCACCGACTTCGACGCCCAGCGATGGGTGTTCGCCGGCCTGCGCGAGGCGCAGGCGTCGCTGGTCGACCGGGGTTTCGCGCTGGATACGCTGTCCATGGGCATGACCGGCGACATGGCGGCGGCCATCGCCGAGGGGGCGACCATCGTGCGCATCGGTACGGCAATCTTCGGTGCACGCGGTTAGAATGAAGCACACACTCACGGCAAGCGACACGATACGGCATGCATAACGACAGCATCAGCTTCATCGGTGGCGGCAACATGGCCGCCAGCATCATCGGCGGGCTCGTCGCCGACGGCCGCGCCCCCGACTCCATCACGGTGGCCGACCCCTCGCCCGAGGCGCTGTCCGCCCTGGCCGCGCGCTGGCCGGGGCTGCGCACCACCGGCGACAATCGGGAAGCGGCCGCCACGGCCGGCATCGTGGTGCTGGCGGTGAAACCACAGGTGATGCGCTCCGTGGCCGAGGACCTGGCGGGGACGATCGCCTCGTCGCGCCCGCTCGTCGTCTCCATTGCCGCGGGGGTGCGCGCCGGGGACATCGACCGCTGGCTGGGCGGCGGGCAGGCCATCGTGCGCTGCATGCCCAACACGCCCGCCCTGGTGCGCAGCGGTGCCAGCGGCCTTTATGCCAATACCACCGTGAGCGAGACCCAGCGCAACGCCGCCGAACGCATCCTGCGCGCCGTCGGCCTCACGCTCTGGGTGGATGACGAGGCCCGACTGGATGCAGTCACCGCCGTCTCGGGCAGCGGACCGGCCTACTTCTTTTATGTGATGGAGGCCATGCAGGCGGCCGGCGAGAAACTGGGGCTCGCGCCCGAGCACGCCCGCCTGCTGGTGCTGGAGACCGCCTTCGGCGCCGCCAAGCTCGCGCTGGAAAGCGCCGACGACGCCGCCGCCCTGCGTGCCCGCGTGACCTCCAGGGGCGGCACCACCGAGCGCGCCATCCAGACGCTGGAGGCCGGCGGCCTGATGGCGCTCTTCGAAGAGGCTCTGGCCGCGGCCGCCGAGCGCGCCCGCGAACTGGGCGACGAACTGGGGAAAGACTGACCATGAATCTCGGACAAGACATCGGATCCCTGCTGATCCAGTTCCTGTTTTCCTTCCTGATCGTGTTCGTGATGCTGCGTTTCCTGCTCGCCTGGGTGCGCGCGGACTTTTACAACCCGCTCTCGCAGGCGATCGTCAGCATCACCAACCCCATCCTCGTGCCGCTGCGCCGCGTGATCCCGCCCATCGGGCGCATCGATACCGCTGCCATCGTGCTCATGCTGGTGCTGCAGGTGGCCGAACTCGCCCTGCTGCTCGCGATCCACGGGCGCCCAACGCCCTGGGCCGCGATCCTGATCGCCTCGATCGTGCAGCTGGTGCGCCTGGGCGTCTGGATCTTCATCGCCGCCATCTTCGTCGGGGTGATCATCAGCTGGGTGGCGCCCGGCACGCGCAACCCGGTGGGCGCGCTGGCCGCGAGCCTTACCGAACCGCTGATGCGGCCGCTGCGTCGCGTCATCCCGCCGTTCGGGATGATCGACATCACGCCAATGATCGCGATCCTGATCCTGTTTATCGCGCTGCGCGTGCTGGACCACCTGGTGGGCTATGTCTGAGGCGCCGGCCGCCTTCTTCCGCTGGGACGGCGAGGACCTGATCCTGAACCTCAAGGTGCAGCCCCGCGCCAGCCGCGACGGGTTTGCCGAGGTGCTGGGCGAGCAACTGAAGATCCGCCTCACCGCCCCGCCGGTAGACGGCAAGGCCAACGCGCGGCTGGTAAGCTTTCTGGCCAAGGCCTTCAGGGTGCCGAAGTCCGACATCGAACTGCTGGCCGGCGAGACCGGCCGCGACAAACGCCTGCGCATCCATGCCCCGCGACACTTGCCGCCGATCATCCCTGCCCCTGACGGGGGCTTGGTTGCATCCACGGGACCCCGTCATTAGACTCAGACGACTTTTTCCTGGCCACACACCCGATTCCCACGATGCCGGAGACCATACCCGCCGATTCCGTCGGCCTGGTATCCCCCCAGACCCTGCATTTCGACCAGCCGCTCGAGCTGGCATGCGGGCGTGCGCTCGTGGAGTACGATCTGGTCTATGAGACCTACGGCGAACTCAACGCCGATCGGTCCAACGCCATCCTGATCTGCCACGCCCTGTCCGGCGACCACCACGCCGCCGGTTACCACCGCATGGAAGACCGCAAGCCCGGCTGGTGGGACAGCTGCATCGGCCCGGGCAAGCCCTTCGACACCCGCAAGTACTTTATCGTCTCGCTGAACAACCTGGGCGGCTGCAAGGGCTCCAGCGGTCCCAACCGCATCAATCCGGAGACGGGACGCGAATGGGGTGCCGACTTCCCCATCGTCACGGTGAAGGACTGGGTGAAGAGCCAGGCGCGCCTGGCCGACACGCTCGGCATCGAACAGTGGGCCGCGGTGATCGGCGGCAGCCTCGGCGGCATGCAGGTGATGCAATGGGCGATCGACCTGCCCGAACGCCTGCGCCACGCCATCGTCATCGCCGCCGCACCCAAGCTCTCGGCGCAGAACATCGCCTTCAATGAGGTTGCCCGCCAGGCGATCCTCACCGACCCGGAGTTCCACGAGGGCCATTTCTACGCCCACGACACGGTGCCGCGCCGCGGCCTGCGCCTGGCGCGCATGCTCGGCCACATCACCTACCTGTCCGACGAGGCCATGCGCGCCAAGTTCGGTCGGGACCTGCGCGAGGGCAAGATCAACTTCGGCTTCGATGTGGAATTCCAGATCGAGAGCTACCTGCGCTACCAGGGGGAGTCCTTCGTCGAACGCTTCGACGCCAACACCTATCTGCTCATGACCAAGGCGCTGGACTACTTCGATCCAGCCCATGACTACGAGGGCGACCTGGCCGAGGCCTTTCGCCGTGCCAGCGCAGAGTTCCTGGTGGTCTCGTTCACCAGCGACTGGCGTTTCGCGCCGGAACGCTCCCGCGAGATCACGCGCGCCCTGCTGGATGCCGACCGGGTGGTGAGCTATGCCGAGGTGGAGGCCCACCACGGCCACGACGCGTTCCTGCTGCCGATCCCGCAGTACATGAAGGTACTGTACAGCTACATGCGCCGCGTCGAAGAGGAGATCGGCTGATGCGTCCCGATCTCGCCATCATCGCCGAATGGATCGAACCGGGTTCGCGAGTGCTGGATCTCGGCTGCGGCGACGGCACGCTGCTCGCGCACCTCGAAACGCAGCGCGACGTCACCGGCTACGGCCTCGAAATCGACGACGACAACGTCGTTGCCTGCGTCGACAAGGGGGTGAACGTCATCCAGACCGACCTCGACGACGGACTGTCCGTGTTCTTCGACGAGGACTCCTTCGACTATGTCATCATGTCGCAGACCCTGCAGGCCATGACCCACCCCGAGCGCCTGCTCGACGAGATGCTGCGGGTCGGCCGCGAGGGCATCGTCACCTTCCCCAACATGGGTTACTGGCGCAACCGCCTGCACCTGACGTTCAAGGGCCGCATGCCGGTCTCGCGCACCCTGCCCAACGCCTGGTACGACACGCCCAACATCCACCTGTGCACCATCCGCGACTTCGAGGCGCTGTGCCGTGAACGCGGCATCCACATCCTGCAGCGCGAGGTGGTCGATGCGGCACACCGCCGTCACCACGGCATGCATGTCCTGCCCAACCTGCTGGGCGAGATCGCCCTGTACCGGTTCTGCCGCCGCTGATCGCCGCCGGTGCTGGCGACGGGCGAATAATCGCCTACACTCGTTTCATAAGCACAACAACGGAGGATCGCCCATGTCACACGCAACGCGCATCGCGGCACTTGCCCTGTTCCTGCTGATCGGCCTGACCCCCGCCGCCATGGCGGAAAAATTCCAGGAGATCGGCGATTTCGTCGTTCACTACAATGCGCTGGGCACCGACTTTCTCGCGCCCGAGACAGCGCGCGCCTACGGCATCCAGCGCAGTGGCAATCGCGCCATGGTGACCTTCTCCGTACTCAAGCGGCACGCCGGCGTGCCCAACCAGCCGGTGAAGGCGCAGATCAGCGTGCGCGCTGTCAATCTCAGCCAGCAGGTCAAGCCGATGACCGTGCGCGAGATCGTCGACCAGGACTCGATCTACTACATCGCCGACTTCAGAATCGTTGACGGGGAAACGGTGGACTTCACGGCCGACGTGGTCCCGGAAGGCGGCCCACGCGGCACCGTCAGCTTCCGGCAGCAGTTCTTCGTCAACTGAACGGGGGCGAGCAGCGTGCTGCCTTCAGGCCGGCACGCTGCTCCGAATCGCCAATACCAGGTAGTAGACCCCGAAACCCATCACCATCAGCCCCGCCACCCGCCGCACGCGCGGATCGCGCGTGAAGCGTGACAGCTGCGCGGCAAATACGCCGATCAGCATCAGGTTCGGCAGGGTCCCCAGGCCGAAGCTCAGCATCACCAGCGCCCCCTCCAGTGGCCCGCCGGCGGCCAGCGCAAGGATCAATGCGCTGTAGACCAGCCCGCAGGGCAGCCATCCCCAGACCAGCCCCATGGGCAGCGTCTGCCACGGCTGGCTGACGATCATCAGGCGCCGCGCCAGCGGTTCCACCCGCCGCCACAGCACACCGCCCACGCGCTCGATCTGCGCGAGCCCCCGCCACCAGCCAGCCAGATACAGCCCGAGCATCAGCATGAACGCCCCGGCCAGCAACAGCAGCACCATACTCGCCGCACGCAGATCCACCAGATCCACCGCCAGCCCGGCGATACCGCCGACGATGACACCTGCCAGCGCGTAGCTCGCGATCCGCCCGAGATTATAGCCGCCGAGATACAGGAGCAGACGCCCGCCCCCACGCCGCTCCTGTTCCGGCAGGCCGAAGGTCATGGCACCCACGACACCGCCACACATGCCGACGCAATGCACGCCACCGAGCAGGCCGGCGACGAACGCGCTGAGACACAACGTCAAGAGGTCCACGATCGCCCCCGGAGGAATTGAAGAAAACACTTATATACAAGCATATAATCACTCGCACCCACGCGGACACCGTGCTATCTTTGCCCCGACGTTACCCGGCTAACCGCCGCAATACCATCCCGAGGAGTCGCCAATGGCTGCAAAGAAGAAGGCCGTCAAGAAAAAAACCGCAACCGCCAGCGCCGTTGCCAAGCCGCCGACCAAATCCGAAATTCTAAACCATATCGCGACCGAAACGGGCCTGACCCGCAAGGACGTGAGCGCGGTGTTCGATTCGCTGAGTGGCATGATCCAGAAAAACCTGAAGCCGCGCGGACCGGGCGCCTTCTCCGTGCCAGGCCTGATGAAGATCAAGGTCATCAAGAAACCGGCCACCAAGGCGCGCAAGGGAATCAACCCCTTCACCGGCGAAGAGACCGTGTTCAAGGCCAAGCCGGCCCGCAAGGTCGTCAAGGTGCAGCCGCTCAAGGGCCTGAAGGACATGGTCTGACGACCCGTCCATCACCCGTGAACGGCACGATGACAAAGGGGCCTCGCGGGGCCCCTTTGTCGTACACGGCGCCCGCACCGACGATTCAGCCACGCTCGTCCTGCACGCGGTGTTTGGTGCGGATGAACGTCGCATGCGGCACGTACAGGAGGTCCGCGATCTTGCGAATCTGATATTCCTCGTACTTGTCGAGCCGCTCGTCCGCGTAGGCCACGCGCCACAGGTCCTCGATGATCACCGCCTTCTCGTCTGTGTCGCAGCTGTCGTTGATCAGGCGCAGAAAGGGGTGAATGGACAGTGCTTCGTCACTGTGCCGGGTGGCCAGCTCGATCAGCTCGGCGGTTTCCTCGTCGGAAAACTCGAACTGGCGCTGCAGGATGTCGGCGATTACCACCAGCTCATCCTCGTCGACGGAAAAATCCGCCCGACTCACTTCCAGCAACAGCATGGCGGCCGCCATGTGCAGCGTGTGCGCAGCGTCGGCCTCGGCCTCGGCGGGGTTCAGGTGTTCGGCAAAGAAACGTCTGATCGTATTCAGCATGTCTCAGTTGGTACTCACGCGCAGCTGGTATACACCCGCGTCGAAGCCGGTAAAAAAGGCCTCGACGAGCGGGTGCCGGATGGGTGTGCTGCTGTCATCCGGCTCGAGGTTGCGTTCGGCGACATAGGTCGTGACCGGCTGGCCATCGACCAGTACGCGGTACCAGGGCCGGTCCTTCGGCGGACGCGTGTCCGCCATGGCCTCGTACCACGCATCGCTCTTGTCGAATACGGGGTCGACGTCGTAGACCACCCCCCGGTAACCGAACCGGCGATGCCGGACCAGCTGGCCGGGGAAGAAACCCGCTTGCCGGTTATGGGTCGAATCATTCATGGGCTGACACACTGCCTGCATACACGCCAGGGGGGCGGACTGATGATTATAACGCGCCGACGCGGGGCACGATGATGCTCAGGGCATTGGACACACCGGAACGCGAGGGTTCCGTACTGCTGCTCAGCGGCGGGATCGAGAGCGCCACGTTACTGCACCTGCTGGCACGAGACCAGGTCGTCCACCCGCTGTTCATCGATTACGGTCAGCGCGCCGCGGACCAGGAGCGCGTCGCTGCCCGCGCGCAGTGCAAGGCGCTTGGGCTCGGCCTCGGGGAGCTGGACATGGCCGCCGTGGGCCACGGCTTTCGTGCAGACCAGGAGCGCAAGCTGCACGTCCCGCTGCCCCATCGCAACCTGGTGATCGCGAGTCTGGCCATCAGCTATGCGACACACCGGCACGCCGCCGCCGTGGCGCTGGCCCTCAACCGCGAGGACACCGGCGCCTATGCGAGCGCCACCACGGCGTTTATCGAGCACCTGCGGGTACTGGCCCGCGATCTCGACGAGATCCACATCGTGACGCCGCTGATCACGTTCAGCAAGCCCGAGATCATCGCGCAGGGACTCGAGATCGGGGTGGACTACCGGCACAGCTACAGCTGCCTGCTGGGATACACGCAGCAATGCGGCGCCTGCCCGCAATGCGAAAAGCGCCGCGGCGCCTTTGCCGCCCTGGGAATGGCCGACCCAGCAGGCTTTAAAAGACCGGGCGCGCCGGGCTATGATGCAGGTTAGTCAGCCTGATCGGTCAACGCCATGAAGCCTTACACGCCGGTGCCCGCTCACGTCGAGGAACGTCTTGAAATCGCGATTATCTGCGGCGAGACGTTCAATCTCCAGTGGGCCACCGAGGACAGCAACCAGGCCTTTCTGGGGAGAATCCAGCCACTGGAGATCATCGAGCGGGAGCAGCGGCGCTACCTGCGCGCCCGCAACGACACGGGGGAGGAGCTGCAAATCCGCCTGGACCTCATTCGCAACCTGCCGACACCGGTGAAATGAACACGGCCTTCTTCAACAACTGGCAACGGCATGAACCCTGGTTCTTCCGGCTGGCCCTGATCGTGCTGTTGGTGCTCCTGGGGCAAGCCATGGCGCGGCTGGCGTGGCAGCTGTTCACCCCCAGTCCGTCGGTCGCGGTTGCGGCACCCAGCACACCGACGGCCGCCGCCACACCCGCGCGCACGCAGAACCCGGCCAGCGCGCTGGCGATGCGACATCTGTTCGGCACCACCGAGGTGATCGTCGACACGGCCGCCGAGGCCCCCGAGACCAAGCTCGACCTGAAACTGGTCGGCGTGTTTGCAACCGGAGATTCATCTGCGCTTGCGATCATCGCCCCAGGCCGCCGACCCGAGGCCCTCTATGGCATCGGGGACTCGCTGCCCGGCAACGCCACGCTGCGGGCGGTGTATGCCGACCGCGTCGTCCTCGAACGCAACGGCGTGCTGGAGACGCTGCGCCTGCCCCGCGAATCGCTGGGCGCTGGCGTCAGCATCGGCACCCCAAGCAGCGCGACTACCGGAATCGCCACCGAACTCCAGCGCTACCGCCGCGAGGCCATGCGCAATCCCGCGCGCATGGCCGAGATGGTCGCGGCCGAACCGGTGGAGGAAGACGGGCGATTCGTCGGGTACCGCGTGACGCCGCGCCAGGACTTGCCGGTCTTCGAGCAGCTCGGTTTCCAGGCGGGTGACGTGGTCACCGAGGTCAACGGGGTAGCGCTGGACACACCGGAAGCCGGCATCCGCGCGCTGCGCCAGCTGGCCACGGCACGCGAGCTCAATGTCACCGTGCTGCGCAACGGCACGCCGCAGACCATACAGGCCGAATTCGGCAGATGAGACATTCGACATTCCCGGGCCGCGGGCGCGGCCAGGCACCGGACCGACAGACACCGCTATGAACACGACAAGAACACTCCCCGGATTGGCGCTGCTGTGCTGCCTGCTCGGGCTGCCCCTGGTCGGCCAGGCACAGACCGAGGCCAGCCTCAACCTCAAGGATGCCGACATCCGCACGCTGGTGGACACGGTCTCGCGGGTCACCGGCCGCAATTTCGTGGTCGACCCACGCGTGAAGGCCAACGTCACCGTCATCACCTCGCGCCCCATGGAAAAGGAGGAGCTCTACCAGGTCTTCCTCTCCATCCTCGAGGTGCATGGCTACGCCGCCGTGCCGGTGGGCGAGATCATCAAGATCGTGCCGGACGCCAATGCACGCCAGGGGCCGGTTCCGACAGTCGGCGATGCCAACCCGGGGAGCGGCGACGAACTGGTCACGCGCGTGCTGCAGATCCGCCACGTCCCCGCCGCGCAGCTCGTCCCCATCCTGCGGCCGTTGGTGCCCCAGCAGGGGCACCTGGCCGCCTACCCCGCAACCAACGTACTGGTAGTCTCGGACCGCGCCGCCAACATCGACCGGCTGGTGGCGATCGTCAGCCGCATCGACCGTTCCGAGAGCGAGGAGATCGAGGTCATCACCCTGCGCCACGCCTCCGCCGGCGAGATCGTCCGCATCGTCAACTCCCTGAGCCAGGGGGAGCAGCAGGCGCAGGGCGCACCGGGCAAGCCCGTGCTGGCGGCCGACGATCGCACCAACTCCATCCTGCTCTCCGGCGACCGCCCCGCCCGCCTGCGCATCCGCGGCCTGATCGCCCACCTCGACACGCCGCTTGAGGCCTACGGCGGCACCCAGGTCATCTTTCTCAAGCACGCCAAGGCCGATGAGATGGTCACCGTGCTACAGGGCACGGCCAAGTTCCAGCAACAGCAGCAACAGCAAGGCCAGCAGGCCAGGGCGGCCGCCGCGGGCCAGGACGTCGACATCCAGGCCGACAAGACCAACAACGCGCTGATCGTGACGGCCCCCGCCGACATGCAGCGCAATATCGCCTCGGTGGTGCGCCAGCTCGACATTCCCCGTGCCCAGGTGCTGGTCGAGGCGGTGATCGCCGAGGTCTCCACCGACCTCTCGCGCGACCTGGGCGTGGCCTGGGCCGTGGACGGCACGCAGAGCGATCAGCAGGGCCCCGTGGCCGTGAGCAACGTGGGCGGCATCGCCGAAACGGCCCTGAACGTCGCGGCCGGCAACGCCGCCCCGCCCGTGGGCCTGCTGCTCGGCGTCGGCGACCTGCGCGAGGGACGGACCAACTGGGCCGTGGTGTTGCGGGCCCTGGCCGGCGATGCGGCGACCAACATCCTCTCCACCCCCACGCTGGTCACCACCGACAACGAGGAGGCCGAGATCGTGGTCGGCCAGAACGTGCCCTTCATCACCGGCAGCTACACCACCACCGGCGACACGGGCTCGGTCAACAACCCGTTCCAGACCATCCAGCGCCAGGACGTGGGCCTGAGCCTGCGGGTCACCCCGCAGGTCAACGAGGGCAACAAGATCAAGCTCGCCATCGAGCAGGAGGTCTCCAGTATCGCCAGCTCGGCCGCATCGGCCGCCGACCTCATCACCAACAAACGGCTGCTGCGCACCACCGTCACCGTGGAGGACGGGCAGATCCTGGTGCTGGGCGGACTGATCGAGGACAGCTTCCGCGACCGCCAGGAGAAGGTGCCGCTGCTCGGCGACATCCCGCTGCTCGGCCGCCTGTTCCGCTACGACACGACGCAGAAGGTCAAACAGAACCTGATGGTGTTCATCCACCCGGCCATCATCAAGGACTCGGTCGAGGCGGGCGAATACACCAATCGCAAGTACGACTACCTGCGCGCGCGCCAGCTGGAGGCCGGCATCGGGCAGCGCGGGCTGATCCGCGATTCGAAGGCCGTGTTCCCCGATCTTGAGGAGCTGGTGACCCAGCTGCCGCCCGCCGAAGTGCTGACGCCGAGAGGCACCGGCCTCAATGATCTCGTGACACCGCTGCGTACCGAACCCTGACCGTCTCGATGAGCGTCCCTGCCGACAAGTCGACCGACACGCCGCGCCGCCCGCCGTATGGCTTTGCCAAGCGGCACGGCCTGCTGGTGGGGCAGGAGGCCGACGGCGGCCTCACCGTCTACCATCGCGACCGGCCGGTACCACGCGTCATCGCCGAGCTGCGACGCTTCCTCGGGCGGCCGATCCGGCTCCAGGCCATCGACGCCGCGCAGTTCGACGCGCAGCTCGCGCGCGCCTATGACGTGGGCAGCGAAGGGGCTCAGGCGATGATGAGCGACCTCGGCGGCGAGCTCGACCTCGACAGCGTCGCCGCCTCGCTGCCGGAACCGGCCGACCTGCTGGAATCGGAGGACGACGCCCCCATCATCCGCCTGATCAACGCCATCCTCACCCAGGCGGTGAAGGAGGATGCCTCGGACATCCACATCGAGACCTTCGAGAACCGCCTGCTGGTGCGCCTGCGCGTGGACGGCGTGCTGCGCGAGATCCTCGAGCCGCCCCGCAGCCTGGCCCCGCTGATCACCTCGCGCATCAAGGTGATGGCACGCCTGGACATCGCCGAGAAGCGCCTGCCGCAGGACGGGCGCATCTCGCTCAAGGTGGCCGGCCGCCCCGTGGACGTGCGCGTCTCCACCCTGCCCTCGGGCTATGGCGAGCGCATCGTGATGCGCCTGCTCGACAAGCAGGCGGGACGCCTCGAACTGTCGCACCTGGGCATGGACCCGCTGACCCACGAGCGCCTGCGCAAGCTCATCGCCAAGCCGCACGGCATCCTGCTGGTCACCGGCCCCACCGGGTCGGGGAAGACCACCACGCTGTATGCCGCACTCGCGCACCTCAACGACAGCACGCGCAACATCCTCACCGTCGAGGACCCAATCGAGTACTTTATCGACGGCATCGGCCAGACCCAGGTCAACAGCAAGGTCGACATGAGCTTCGCCCGCGGCCTGCGCGCCATCCTGCGCCAGGACCCCGACGTGGTCATGGTCGGCGAGATCCGCGACCTGGAGACCGTGCACATCGCCATCCAGGCCAGTCTCACCGGCCACCTCGTGTTCTCCACCCTGCACACCAACACGGCCGTCGGCGCCGTGACTCGCCTGCGCGACATGGGCGTGGAGCCCTATCTGCTCTCCTCCACGCTGCTCGGCGTGCTCGCCCAGCGCCTGGTGCGCACCCTGTGCCCGGCCTGCCGCGAGGCCTATCCGGCCGACACCACCGAATGCGGGCTGCTGAAGGCCGACCCGGAGACCCCCCCGACGCTGTACCGCGCCACCGGGTGCCCGAAGTGCAACCACACGGGCTACACCGGGCGTACCGGCATCTACGAACTGGTGCCCATCGACGAGTCCATGCGCCGCCTCATCCACGACGGTGCCGCGGAACACGCCCTGGAACGCCATGCCCGCGAAATCGCACCGAGCATCCGGCACGATGGGCTGCGCCGCGTACTGGCCGGCGAGACCACGCTGGAAGAAGTGCTGCGCGTGACCCGCGAAGACGACTGACGCCGCGCCATGCCCGCCTTCGAGTACGCCGCACTCAAAGCCTCCGGTCGCAAGGAACGCGGCGTGCTGGAGGGCGACAACGCCCGCCAGGTGCGCCAGCTCCTGCGCGAGCGCGGGCTCACGCCGCTGGACGTCAACCCCGTCACCGAGCGGGAGAAGCGCCGCGGCCTCGGCCTGCAGCTGTGGCGCGGCGGCATGGCCGCCGCCGACCTCGCACTGTTCACCCGCCAGCTCGCCACCCTGCTGCGCGCCGGCTCGCCGCTGGAGGAGGCGCTGGGGACCGTCGCCCGACAGACCCACAAGACCGGCGTGAAACGCATCATCCTCGCCGTGCGCGCCCGCGTCGTCGAGGGCCACCCGCTGGCCGCTGGGCTCGCCGATTATCCCCAGGCCTTCCCCGAGCTCTATCGCGCCACGGTGGCCGCCGGGGAGGAATCGGGCTATCTGGACGCCGTGCTCGAACGCCTGGCCGACTACACCGAATCGCGGCAGATCACGCGCCAGAAGCTGATGCAGGCCATGCTCTACCCGATCCTGCTGAGCATCATGGCGCTCGCCGTGCTGGGCGGGCTGCTCGGGTTCGTGGTACCCAAGGTGGTGGCCGTGTTCGAGAACCTCGGGCAGGAGCTTCCGGTACTCACCCGCCTGCTGCTGGCCAGCAGCGACTTCGTGCGTGACTGGGGCATCGTGCTGCTCATCGTGCTGGCGCTGGCCGTGGCGGGCTTCTTCCGGCTGATGAAGCGGCCGGCGTTTCGCCACCGGGTCCACGCCCTGCAGCTGCGCCTGCCGCTGTTCGGCCCGCTGGTCCGCGGGCTCAACGCGGCGCGCTTCGCGCGCACGCTCAGCATCCTCGCCGCCAGCGGCGTGCCGATCCTGCAGGCGCTGCAGATCTCGGCACAGGTGATGAGCAACCTGCCCATGCGGACGGCGGTCGAGCAGGCCGCCGTGCGGGTACGCGAGGGCACGGCGATCCACCGCGCCCTGGAGGATGCCGGCCACTTCCCGCCCATGACCATCCACCTCATCGCCAGCGGCGAGAGCAGCGGTGAGCTGGACAACATGCTGGAGCGCGCCGCCACCCAGCAGGAACGCGAGACCGACGCCACCATCGGCATGGCGCTCGGGATATTCGAACCGTTGCTTATCATTGTCATGGGGGGCGTGGTACTTCTTATCGTACTCGCCATCCTGCTGCCGATCTTCGAAAGCCAGCAGATGTTCGGCTAACTCAACTCAGGGAAACTGCACATGCACCACAACACCATCAAGCGACCTGGCGCCTTCCAGCGCGGCTTCACCCTCATCGAGGTGATCGTGGTCGTGGTCATCCTCGCCATCCTGGCCGCCGCGATCATCCCCAACATCGTCGACGAACCGGAGAAGGCGGCCATCGCGCGCGCCAAGACCGACATTCGGGCCCTGGAGAGCGCACTGGAGATCTACCGCGCCAACAACTTCCACTACCCGACCACCGACCAGGGCCTGCAGGCGCTGGTGGAAAAGCCCACCGGCACGCCCGAGCCGCGCAACTGGAAGACCGGCGGCTACATCAAGCGCCTGCCGAACGACCCGTGGGGCAACCCCTACCTGTACCTCAACCCGGGGCAGCGCGGCGAGATCGACATCTACTCCCTGGGCCCGGACCAGCAGCCCAGCGACGACGACATCGGCAACTGGCACCTGGAATAGGCGAGCCCACGGCAGGCGATGACACACACGCGTGG
>Ga0129302_1000913_pt1 | contig 21915 bp, 17 predicted proteins | sample BlaSprsedimmetaG_FD_94476 | JGI IMG/M metagenome (GOLD analysis project Ga0129302, IMG submission 94476) | Hot spring sediment bacterial and archeal communities from California, USA to study Microbial Dark Matter (Phase II) - Blank Spring... | ecosystem: Environmental > Aquatic > Thermal springs...
ACATTACATTATATTATGAATATTATATTAAGCGAATTTGTTAATAAGTTCCCATTTATTAACATTTTTTGAAAATAATGCTTGCAATCGACAATTATATTTTTATACTTTGAGTGATGTTGAGATTATCTATTATTTTATATTTAATAAAGTATTACAATTTTAGGCGTTCAATGAGCTACATCAACATGGATAAGAAAACCCTGATAATTATCTCCGAGGACGACGACGGACACGCTTCCCTCATCGAGAAGAATCTTCGGCGAACCGGTATCGAGAACGACATTATCAGGTTCCGAGACGGAGAGCAGACGCTTGAGTATTTTACTGCGATCAACTCCGATTTGCACAACAGCTTCATACTGATACTCGATCTGCGCATGCCCAAAGTCAGCGGCGTCGAGGTGCTCCACGAGGTCAAGAAGCACCACCTCCTCCGAAAAATCCCGATTATCGTCTTCACGACAACTAATAATCCGGTCGAGGTTGACAGGTGCTATTCGCTCGGCTGTAGCAATTATGTGAAGAAGCCCATCGACTACCCGGACTTCGTCAAAGCCGTCGATCTTATCGGTAAGTTCCTTTTGGTCAACGAGATGCCGATACTCGAGAAAGAGGTAATAATATGAACGGCCACGAAGTTTACGAGAGATGGACAATTCTCGTCGTCGAGGATGACGAGGGGCTTAACGCACTTGTTCGTAAGACTCTCGAACGCGGCGGCTTCAAAACTCTCGGCGCGTTCACTGCCGAGGAAGCGCTTAAAAACCTCGATAACAATCCCAAAATGCTGGTCATCCTCGACTACAAACTGCCAGACATCGACGGAGTGGGCTTCATTAAGGAGATCTCCGAACAGAACGGGAAGGCGCACTATATAGTCCTCACAGGCCAAGGCGACGAGCATACCGCAGTCGAATTCATGAAGCTCGGCGCGAGGGATTACCTTATTAAAGAGGCGAATATCCTCGACTATCTACCCGAAACTATCAAGCGGGTTATCCGAGAAATCGAAACTGAGGAAAGCCTCCGCATTGCAGAACTTCAGTTGAAACATAGCGAGGCGAAGTATCGCGCGCTGGTGGACAACCTCGGCGAGGGGATTGTCGTTTTCGACGACGACGGAAACATGACTTTTGCCAATATGGCGGCGAAGGCTCTGCTCGACCTCGGCGATAGCGGCTTACTCGGCAGAAATATAAGGGAATTCATCGATGAAGGAGTTTTCTTAAACGTTCAGAATATAATCAAACGCGGCGAATTCGATAAGCTCACCAACATGGATTTGACTGTCGAAGCCTCATCCGGAGACCAGCACGAAGTCATATTCAGCATCGTCGTTCCGATGATGGACGAAAGCACATTTAACGGCTTTATCGGCACATTTCGTGACATCACCGAGCGTGTTCGCGCCCAGCGCGAAGTTAAGTATATGGCTCAACTGGTCGATGGCGTCTCTGACGCAATTATTTCGACGAACGACGAGTTTAAAATTGCATCTTGGAACAATGCCGCCGAAAAGCTCTATGGCTGGAAAGCACAGGAGGTCGTCGGGAGGCCGATAAGCGAAGTCCTCAAGACAGAATACCCCGACGGCGAAAACTCAGAGCAGACGGATGGCGAGGTCGTCCAAAAACGCAAGGACGGTAGCGAGATTATCGCACTGCCGGCGGTTTCGTTCCTAAAAGAAGAGGGCAAGGAATCCAGCGGCATGGTCGTAGTCTATCACGACATCACCGACAGAAAACACGCCGAGAGCGAGCTTAAGAAGAGCTTCGAGCGCCTCAAAAAAGTCTTTGACAGCGTGGTCGATGTCATCGGTAAGATTGTCGAGGTGCGCGACCCATACACCGCCGGCCACGAGCGGCAAGTCGCGAAGCTGGCCGTGGCGATTGCCAAAAAAATGGAGTTTTCTAAAGAGCAAATCGATGCCATAGGCATCGCCAGCGCACTTCACGATATCGGCAAGGTATATGTCCCATCGGAGATTCTCAGCAAGCCGGGGATTTTGAGCAGGCAGGAGTTCGAGCTGATAAAAGTGCATCCCGCGCTCGGATTCGAGATTTTGGAGACTATCGATTTCCCGTGGAAAATATCGGACATAGTTCTTCAACACCATGAAAGGCTTGATGGCTCGGGCTATCCGAACGGCATCAAGGGCAAAGACATACTCCTCGAAGCGAAAATTATCGCCGTGGCCGATGTCGTCGAGGCGATGTCCTCGCACAGGCCATATCGCCCCGCGCCGGGGATAGAAGCCGCGCTTGACGAGATAGCGAAAAACCGCGGGAAGCTATACGAACCGAAAGTCGTCGATATTTGCATCCGCCTTTTTCGCGAGGATTGCTTCACACTTTAGGGGGTGAATATGTGCATGATGGCGAGCGATTTTTCAGAATTTTCTAACAATAAACCGCTGGTAATCGTGGTCGAGGACGACGAGAGCATGAACCGCCTGCTCCAGCGAATAATCGCGAGAGCAGGATTTAAGGTGACTGGCGCTACGAACGGCAAACAAGGCATCTCGCTCATCGAATCTGCCCAGAACGGCTTTCTCGTGCTCGATTTTTTCCTGCCGGACATGAACGGAATGGAGTTCATCGAGGCTCTGAAGAACAGCCATCTCGATATCCCGTATATCATCCTCACCGCCCACGGCGACGAGCAAATAGCCGTTGATATGATGAAATCCGGCGCACTGGATTATGTAATGAAATCGCCGAATTTATTCGAAACTATTCCCAATATCCTTGGGAACGCATTAGATAAGGTCGAAACTGCGCGTAAACTCAAAGTCGCCGAACTCGAGCTTCGCCGCGCGAATGAACAGCTTGAGGAGAAGGTGCGAGCACGCACTACCGAACTTTCCGAGGCCAACGAGAAGCTCAAGCAAACTATGGCAGACCTCGAACGATCCAACCGGGAGCTTGAACTATTCGCGTATCATGCATCGCACGACCTCAAAGAGCCGATTCGCAAGGTCTTGGCGTTTGGCAAACTGCTGAAGGAGAAGATAGGCGCGAGGCTCGACGCCGATTCACTGGAAAATCTCGAATATCTCATAGACGGTGCCGAGCGCATGATGAAGATGATCGACGGCCTGCTCTCATATTCGCGCGTGACGAGCAAATCCGCGCCGTTCGAAGAGGCCGACCTTGGCGAGATTGTGAGCAATGTCGTGAAGTTCGACATCGCCGAGAGAATCGCCGAGACCGGCGGAAAAGTCGAAGTCGTCGGCCAACTTCCGAGAGTCAACGGCGACCGCATTCAGCTTCATCAGCTTCTGCAGAACCTCATCTCGAACGGCCTCAAATTTCACCGTAACAACATCCCCCCAAATATAAATATATCCGCCGCACAGAGCAACGGCCACGTGGAAATCGACATCACCGATAATGGGATAGGCATCGATGAAGCGGAAAACGATGTTTTTTCTATGTTCACGCGCCTCGATACGAGGTTCGAGGGAAGTGGAATCGGCCTTGCAGTGTGCAAAAAAATTGTCGAGAGACACGGCGGAAAAATAGGCCACAGAGCCAATCCCGATGGCGGAACCGTATTTTGGTTCACGCTTCCAAGCTACGCAAATCAACTCACTCACGAAGGAGTTCAAAATGAAGGACAACGATAATCGCGCCGTCAAAGTTCTTATCTGCGACGACGATTCCGCCGACCGCAAGATTCTGCGGGAGATTCTCTCGCGAGTTCGCGACAGAGAGTTTGAAATCACCGAAGCCGGCACGAAGGAAGATATTTCGACTGCACTCTCTACCAACCCGCCGGACTTGATACTTCTCGATTTGGCAATGCCCGAGAAATCTGGCAAAGTGTGGCTGGCGGAGATTGTCGAGAAGGAGATTGCACCCGTGGTGATTATCACCGGGCACGGCGAGCTTGAGGATAGCTTTGAAGCGATGCGCTTCGGCGCGCTGGCCTACATCTCGAAGAACTGGCTCGCCGACCTCGATATCGCCGTGCCGACTATGAAGCGCACGGTCAACTATGCCCTCGACCAGTGGTTCCTCGAGCGCGACCTTGAATCGCAAATGAAGGAGATCATCGGCGAGACGAAAATCCTTATCTGCGACGACGACCCCGCCGACCGCAAACTGGTCAAATCGTATCTCGAAAAACTCAAACGCCTGAAGCTGAACATCGAAGAGGCAGGCGACTTCGACGAGATTTCACGAGCTATCGAGCACAGCAAATACGACCTAATTCTCATGGATCATTCCATGCCGCACCGATGCGGAATCGAGTGGGCAGAGGAGATACTCCGCAGAAAGCTCGCGCCGGTGGTAATGATTACATCGCACGGTTCGGAGGAGTTGGCCGTCGAGGCTATGAAGTTAGGCGTCTCCGACTACATTTCCAAAGAAATGCTCTCGGCGAACAAACTCTACAAGGCAATTAGCAATGTTTTAAGATAGCACTACTAACAAAGGACGGGCTGTATGATATCACCCCTGTTTGAGCAACCCTGACGGGAGGTTTGCCCGTCCTAAAAAAAAATTGCGTCCTCCTTACGCAACCCCGTTTCGTCCCTCATTCCGAAGCGGGGATTTTTTATCCCCATCCGTTTGCAATTTCCGTTTGACTCGCGGGATGTTTTGTATTATTATTGGATATCAAGGTTTAATCAAGGAGATTGGCGATATGAAGGCTATTATGAACGATAATGAAATCCAAATGATTCCGCAACTTCTCGAAACAGCGGCCGAGAGGCTCCCCGAGCAAATCGCCCTCATGGTGTTCGACGACAACGGCGATGCGCTCAAGATAACTTACGGCCAGTTCCTCAACAACGTCCGCAAGCTGGCATCGTTCATCCAGCGCAAGGGTTTTAAGAAAGGCGCGCATATCGCGATTTTGGGGAAGAACTCCCCCGAGTGGGCGACCGCATACCTCGCAATCCAAACCGCCGGATGCGTGACAATTCCACTCGACCCTGCACTCCGTCCGCAGGAGCTTCGCCATATTCTCCGGCACTCCGAAGCCGTTGCGCTGTTCAACGAAAGCAGATTCACCGCGCCGCTCACAGAGGAAAACGGCACACATCCGGTGCGCTACTACGAGCTGGAGGACATCTGGGGCATAATCGACGCCGAGAAAGCACCTCTCCCCCCGCGCTACGAAATCAACCCATCGCTTCCCGCGTCGATAATTTACACATCCGGCACCACCGGCTCGCCCAAGGGCGTCGTGCTTTCTCATGCGAATATCGTGAGCAATGTTCATGCAATGAAAAAACACATTGACCTCTTCCCCGAGGACACGTTTATCTCCGTCCTGCCGATACACCATAGCTTCGAGGGAACCTGCGGCTTCCTCACGCCGATTAGCATCGGGAGCGGCGTTTGCTATGCGCGTGCGCTCCGCGCCAAGGAAATCCTCGAGGACATTCAAGCCTCGGGCGCGACTATCATCCTCGGCGTGCCGCTACTCTTCGAGAAAATTTACAACGGCATTCGCAAAGGCATAGACAAGAAGGGTTTCGTGGCGAAAGCCGCGTTCGGCTCGCTGATGGGCGTGACCAAACTTCTCGACAGCACAGTCTCCGAGCGCTCCGGCGTGAAAACGATGAAGCCGTTCCGCAAGAAGGCCGGCTTCGGCAATCTCCGCCTGATGATCTCCGGCGGCGCGGCGATTCGCCCCGAGGTGGTCGAATTTTTCAACAGCTTCGGCGTTGCATGCCTGCAGGGCTACGGCCTCTCGGAGACATCGCCGGTTTTGGCCGCGAACCCCATCGACAGCAAGAAAGCCGCGTCGGTAGGTCCCCCGCTGGACGGTGTCGAGATTAAAATTTACGAGCCGAACGCAGACGGCGTTGGGGAAGTATTGGCGAAGGGGCCGCCCGTGTTCGGAGGATATTACAAAAACGAGGCCGCCACAAAAGAGGCCTTCACGCCCGACGGATGGTTCCGCACGGGGGATTTGGGCAGGCTCGACGACGAGGGATTCCTCTATATCATGGGGAGGGCGAAGGATGTCATCGTCACGGCGGCGGGCAAGAACGTCTATCCTGACGAAATCGAGGAGCGAATCAACTCGTCGCCGCTTATCACGGAGTCCATCGTCATTGGCGCGAAGCGCGGGAACGACGAGGTGCCTTTCGCAATAATCGTGCCCGATTATGATGGTCTCGACAAGCATTTCTCCAGCAAATGGACGGACGACGATGTCCAGCGCGCGATAAAAGAGCTAATCGAGCGCGTGAACTCGGAAATCGCGCCGTTCAAGCGCATCAAGGGCTTCAAGCTTCAGCAGGAGGAATTCCCCAAGACATCGACGAAGAAAATCAAGCGCTACCTATATCACGGCGAGGGCTTCAGCGTGGAGTAGGGAGCATTTATCCTGTGGCCTTTCCTCATTGGAAGATATGCGCACCGGCGAGTAGTTCAAAGCGGGATCAGTGGGGAAGAAATATTTCACGCATCTTAAAAAAGCCGGCGCAAGACCGACCACTACGGATTTCCCCAGCAACCGATGAGCCGTGCATAGCCTCCCTATAACTCTGACTCAATGCTCAAATTATGAAAGATATTTAGTAAAGTTTATGTCAACTAAACATAGTCACATAGACCCATTTATTGCAACGCTACCAAATACTCAAATATCCACTTGCACGAAGGAAGTCATATCATTATCTTACAAGACAATTTTTTCAATCAAACGGAGGAATTATGACCGCGAAAAGGACACCGTTTTACGAGAGACATATCGAGGCCGGAGCGAAGATTGTTGACTTCGCAGGCTATCGTATGCCCATGCTATACAAGGGGATAGTGCCGGAGCACCTGCGCGTCCGGCAGACAGCCGGCATCTTCGACCTGTCGCATATGGGCGAGTTCTTCCTCGAGGGCGCTGGCGCTGTGGACTTCATCTCCAAGATGACGACCAACGATCCGACCACAGTCGAAATCGGGCAGTGCCAATACAGCGCAATGTGCTATGACAACGGCGGCATCGTGGATGACCTCTTGGTTTATCGCCTCGGCGATGCCGAGTGGATGCTCGTCGTCAACGCCTCGAACCTCGAGAAAGACTGGGAGTGGCTCAAAAATCATCTTCCGGAAAACCCCGACTTCAGCTTCGAGAACCGCTCGGAAGAGATAGGCCTTCTTGCCATTCAAGGCCCGGATGCACAGAAAATCCTCCAAAAACTTACAAGCTACGACCTCGAATCCATGGGCTTCTATCACAACGCCCGCGCGAACATCGGCGGTCACGAGGGGGTGCTCTTCTCGCGCACGGGATACACCGGCGAAGACGGCTTCGAGCTATATCTCGACCCCGCGATTTGCCTCGACCTTTGGGACAAAACTCTGAAAGCCGGCGCGGAGTTCGATGTCGAGCCTATTGGCCTCGGCGCGAGGGACAGTCTCCGCCTCGAGATGAAATACGCTCTCTACGGCAACGACATCGACCAGAATACCAACCCATGGGAAGCCAATCTCGGCTGGATAGTCAAGCTCGAGAAGGGCGATTTCATCGCAAGGGAAGCTCTCATCGACGCAAAGACAGAGGGCATAGGGCGTAAACTCGTGTGCTTCAAGCTCCTCGAACGCGGCTTCCCGCGCCACGGTTATCCCATCCGCTCAAGCGGAGAGGAAATCGGCGTGGTCACGAGCGGCACGCACTCGCCGTCTCTTGATATAGGCGTTGGCATGGGATATGTCAAAACCGGCTTCCACAAACCGGGAACAGAGATTCAGATTGTCATTCGCGATCATCCCGTGAGGGCTATCGTCGAGAAGCCGCCGCTTTACACGGGTGGCTCGCACAAATAATGCGCGTCGATGTCCTCTTCACGAGGCGCGACCTCGAGGCGATTCCCCGCGAGAGCCTTGCCGGCTCTACCTGTGTGGTCATCGATGTCCTTCGCGCGTCAACAACATTGACACAGGCGATTGCCGTCGGTGCCGAGGAAATCCACATCGCGGACAGCCCGGAGGAGGCTTTCGCAATGAAGCAGAATCTGGGCGAAACTGCGCTTCTCTGCGGCGAACGCGACGGCCTCATCATCCCCGGATTCGACATCGGCAATTCCCCGATGGACTATACGACAGAGACCGTCGGCGGACGAACGCTAATCTTCGCATCGACCAACGGAAGCCGAACCCTCATCGCCTGCAGAGATGCGGATGAAGTCCTAATCGGCGCGTTCATCAATATGCCTTCACTCATCGATGAGATTCAACACGCCGAGCGGCTTCTTTTAGTCGGCTCGGGTAAGCTCGGTCGATTTGCTATCGAAGACGCGATTTGCGCAGGCATGATTTTCGAAGAGCTTGTGCGAAAGGGCAAGCGCCCCGTCCCGCAATCGGACTCGGCAGTCTGCGCGAAGTGGCTGTTCGAGCGCTTTCTCGCTTCCCCGGACGACACCCTCGCCCACGCCGAACACGCGCAATATCTTTGCAGTCTCGGCCTCGCCGAGGATGTCGCGTTCTGCACTCAAATAGGCTCGCATCGCATCGTGCCGAGATTCCAAGACGGCATCGTGAAGCCGTGAAGCGCAACTTCGACAAGCTCTCGGCGAACAAACGAAAGAGCGTCCTCCTTCGCTCGGTGAAGAAAGCTGTCGGCATGTTCGGCCTCTTCGAGGACGGCGACCGCGTGATTATTGCCGTCAGCGGCGGAAAAGACTCGCTCGTTCTTATGGACATCCTCGCCGAACGTTCGCCGTGGTGGGCGCGGACAGTCGAGTTCGTGCCTGTTTTCGTGGATTTGGGATTTGCGGAAGAAGCCGACGATTTCGGAGACCTTCGGGAGTTTGCATCGGCGCGTGGGATGGAGCTGAAAATCGCCCACCGCAAAGAAATCGCCCGCATCTCAATAGGCAATGACAGGCCGCAGAATCCGTGCTTCATTTGTAGCCGAATGCGGCGCAAAGCACTCATCGAGACAGCGGAAGAACTCGGCGCCAACAAAATAGCCCTCGGCCATCACCGCGATGACGTTCTCGAGACCTTCCTGATAAACGCCTTCTTCGGAAGGCAAATCGCCGCGATACTTCCCAACCAGAGCCTTTTCGAGGGGCGTTTCCGCTTGATTCGCCCGCTCTTTCTCGCCAGAGAGGGGCAGATAAAATCTTACGCGGATGCCTTCGCCTTCCCCGACCTCTCCCGAAAGTGCCCTCTCGATGGCGAGACAAAACGAGATTATGTGAAGCGCCTTCTGAAAACGCTCGAACGCGAAAACCCCGGCCTCAAGCGCGATCTTTTCCGCGCGCTCTTCCACCCAAAGCCGGAGTATCTCCTTGGTCAATACACGAAGACCGCCCGCGCTAACGATAAGGACACTTAACACTTATGTTGCGCTACGATTTCTCGTCGCTATCGCTCCTCGAAATGACAGAAACAAAGCTTACGAACGATAAAGAATAATATGGACGCCCTATCGGGTCGCTCTATCTCCTTGCACTTTGCAAAATGCAAGAGCTTTTCATCGGAGAATCGGAGCGTAAGCAAATGCCCTTCCTTTCGCAAAACATTTAATAACAATGCTTTACGGAAGGGCTTGCGTTTTGGCACGGACATTGCACCTGTGTATTGCGAAACTTGAAAACGAACTACTTTTTTAACCAATTGCCGAGGAGGGCAAAATGAAAAAAGGTTTCACACTAATCGAGCTCATGATCGTCGTCGTTATCATCGGCATCCTTGCCGCGTTGGCGATCCCGAGATTCATGGCCGCTTCCAAGAGAAGCAAAATTTCTGAGGCACAAGGTGTCGTCAAGCAGATCTGGACAGCCAATCAGGTCTATTTCGAGGAGCATGGCAACTATGTTGCCGCATCGACTGACATTTTCGGAGCGGGAACTATTCCAACCGGTCTGGTCATCAATGAGCCAAGCGGCGAGCCTCGTTTCATCTATGACATCCTTCCTGATGGTGGCGCTAAAGGTTCTCCGAACACCGCTGTTGATGCTTCATTGTCTGATGTTACTCCAATCACAATCAATGCGGCTGGTGTCATGCAAGGCGGCACATTCTAAGGTAATCTTAGATATGCGTCTTCAAGGGTGTCTTTATGGCACCCTTTTTTTATTGCAAATCTCGTTATTTTTCGTTTAATTAAGCTATCATGGAAAATACAAAAAACCCTTCGGCAAATATTAAATTCCTCGCTATTCTTGGACTCGTTGTCATCACCGTGCTGGTTTTCTGGAACGGTCTTTATGGCGACTTCGTTTGGGACGATATTTTTCTAATCTCCGAAAACCCGCAAATCCACCGAGATAATCCTGCTGATTTTTTCACAGAGCAATTTTTCCCGGCGCAACGATGGAACAGGCCTGGATATTATCGCCCTATGGTGATCTTCTCCTATTGGGCGGACTATCAGCTCTTCGGAATGAACCCGTTCGCATTCCATGTCACTAATCTCGTTTTGCATATTCTCTGCGTCTTGCTGTTTTTCGATGTTCTTGTCGGGCATTTCAAGGTTTTCAGCTTCGGTGCCGCGTGGCTCGCGTCGGCAATATTCGCGCTTCATCCATATCATACCGAGTCGGTGATGTTCATAAGCGGCAGGACCGACCTTCTGGGGACACTGTTCTTCCTTCTCGCACTTATTCATTACATCGAATTCCGCGAGAGCGGCCGTGCGCTCCCCGTGTATCTTGCGGTCGGGGCGTTTGTGCTTGGACTTCTGTCCAAAGAACTAATCCTAATTTTCGTTCCCGTTATACTCATCTGGGAGTTTTTTCGCGATGACAGGCGAAGTTTGCAAAATGTCGCCGTCTCGGTTTCGCCCTTCGTCGTGACAACGCTGTTCTACATGCCATTGCGAGCGATTATTTTAGGAAGCGCAGAGAGAACGATAAGCGCGACATCGATTGTTTCTGGACTGGGGTCGAGGCTTTTTTATGCCCCCGTAATCTTCTCTAAATACCTTCTCATGCTGGTTTTGCCGGCGCGTTTCAATGCTTTTAGATATGAGGAGTATCACCGCCATTTCGCAGGCTCGATACGGCTCGGCCTCGGAACAGTCGGGGGAATCTTGGCGGCAATAGCCTTCGTTGCCCTGATAATATACCTACTTGTCAAGGGGCGTCGCGCGCTGGCCTTTTGGCTGTCGTTAATTCCCATAGGCCTTCTGCTCGTTCTGAATATCATCCCAATCCCCGCCGCGCCTATTTCGGAGCGCTTTCTCTATCTTCCGAGCTTGGGCTTCGCTGGGGCGGTGGGTTTGGTAGTGACGAGATTGAGCGATAGATTGAAAGCAATAAACCCGCGAACATCGATATTCGCATTTGTTGCAATCGTATTGCTATCTTACTATTCGGCTATGATTTACGTGAGAAGTTTCGACTGGAAAAATGAGTTCATGCTATTTACCTCGCTTATTATTGCCGAGCCTGAATCGGCGGTGGGGCATACGGGATTGGCGAAACAATATGGCGAGATGGGCGAACACGACTCGGTCATCTACCACGCAAAAGCCGCAATAGAAAGCGACCCCACCATTTTCCCTGCATGGCTTTCGCTGGCGAACGCTTATGTATTTCTCGAGCGTTTCGACGAAGCCGAAGATGCACTCATGAACGCGGCGGCTCTCTCCCCGAACAATGTCTATGTCTATAACGCTTACGGCAATCTCGAGTCCAAAAGGGGGAATTACGAGATGGCCAAGCGCTTCTACGAGAGAGCGGTTGCCATCGCCCCCAACTACTATCACGCAAACTATAACCTTGCAAGGCTTGCCCATAAGGAGAAGAACTACGGGGAAGCGCTTCGTTATCTCGAATTAGCCAGACAGTCAAACCCAAAAAACCCCGAGTTATATCGATTTAAGTCCATTGTCCTCTCCGAAATGGGTGAAAACGAGAGGGCGCGCGAGGCATGGGCGGAATATCTTCGCCTCCCGGGAGTCAAGGTCGGGGATTTCGTTGGCGATGATGATGCGCCGGGGGTCATTCCAAAATCAATGAGGAAGCCATGAACGATATTTTTTACATGCTTGCGCTTTTCATTCTCGGGCTTCCGATAGGGAGCTTCCTGAATGTCGTGATATGGCGCCTTCCGCGCGAGGAGAACATCGCGTGGCCGCCTTCGCACTGCCCCAAATGCGGCGAGAAAATTCGCCCGTTCGATAACATTCCGGTATTCAGTTATATCATCCTCGGCGGCAAATGCCGAAACTGCAAGGACATCATCTCCATTCAATATCCTGTCGTGGAGCTATCGACGGCGGTCTTGTTCGCGCTCGCATGGCCGCTGACCGGCTCGCAACTCGGCTGGGAGCTTACTTCTGCCGTGATTTTCACCGCAGTGGCAATCGCAGTGACGGGCATAGACATCCCGCACAAAATCATCCCGGACGAGCTGTCAATTGGCGGATTGGCCGTAGGGCTTATTCTCGCGCCGCTCCGCGCGGGAGCGTGGTCGGGGCTTTGGTGGGCGTTTGTGTCGGCACTATTCGGCGCACTTTTGCTGTTTCTCGTCCGCGTGGGGGGCAAGGCGATTTTCAAGAAAGAAGCACTCGGCTTCGGCGATGTCAAACTCATCGCCATGATAGGCGCGTTTGTGGGGTGGCGCGGCGTTCTTCTGACGATTTTCGCAGGCGCGCTATTGGGATCAATCGGAGGAGTAATCGCCATGGCGTTCTCGAAAGAGGCGCGCGAGGAGCGGCTCATTCCTTTCGGGCCGTTTCTCATGGCCGGTGGGCTTGTCGCGCTCTACTTCGGCGAGGGGATAATAAGCTGGTATGTGACTAATTTTTGGGGCTGACGGCGTCGGCGACCGGCCTGCCGAGGAATACCGGCTCTCCCACTTCGGAAAAATAAATCCGCCACTTGCCGCGCTCGAAACGTAGTTTGTGTATAGCTTCCATGCGGTTGTCGCGGAAATTCCCCGTGCCGCTTCTGTCCGTGGCCGTCACCACCGTGCGCACCTGCGCCACATCGCCAATTTCGCCGAGAAGCTCTATCGTATCAATCGAATAAGCGACATCAAATTCATCGAAGAAGCTCACCAACAGGGTTCCGGCGACTGCCGCGCGCGGGCCGGTGACAGTCTCGAGATATGCTTCGATATCCTCGTTCTCCATAGCGAGATAGCTTGAACGGACTGTTTCTTCCGGCGAGGGCCTCTCGACAGAGCAGGCGAAAAAAACTGCAACAACAGTGATGACTAATGCAAAATTTCTCATCTCCCCTCCTAATTCTTGTTAAATTTGGTCTCTTTTTCGATGACATTTCCCACAATATCCCTCGCGACGATTCTCAATGTCCGCTCGCCGCGCTCGAAGCGCTCGACGTTCACCAAGAGTTTGCGGCTGTCCGGGTCGTATTCGCACGGCGTCCACTCGCCATCGATGTAGCAGTCCGGAAGGACATCGTTTGAGAAGCCGGACAGGTCGTCGCGAATGGTCGCGGTGGCGAGCCTCGTTATGTTCGCGCCCTCGCGGAAGTCGAACTCCAGCGTCGGCGCGAGGGTATCGACAGCGAACCCGAACACGCCGAACGCGCCGATATTGCCCTTGAGATTATTATGTCTGTCGAAATTATTGCTCGTGAAGATAGTGTCGCCCCGCCAAATTTGGATGAGGCAGTTGAAATCGTTTTGCCTGTCGAAAAGCCCCATCGCGAAGGAAATTTCCGCCCTCGAGCGGAGCATCGCGCCTGCGGGCTGAATCGAGTAGCGTTCGCTCATCAAGCTGTCGGCGGGGATGCGCTCGGCGCGGGCGAGAAATGGGAAGAACGTCCCGCCATCGGGGATTGTCAACCGGCAGAGGCCGTCGAAGAGGTCGATTCGCGCGCCATCGCGGACGACGAAGACATCGGGCGTGAACTCGATTTCGCCCTCGCGACCAACGAGCGTCAATGATTTGCCCGCCTCATAGCCAAATAGCCGGAACGCGAATGTAATGCTGTCCTCCATCTCGGGGAATAGCAGGCCTTCGCGGAATTTCAGGCGTGGAAGCGCCGATGGGGGCGCGTCGTATTTGGCCATGACGATAATATTGTCCGCGCCGAAAATCTGCGTCGAAAGTTCGGCGCTTGCGCTATTCTGTCGCCAAAGCGCAATGGGATTCGCGCCATTAGTGGGACGGATTCTGGCGAAAACGGCATCGCCGGAGACCGAAGTCGGCGAGCCGTCGAACGGCATTCTATCGCGGAGCATATCGCCACCTATCGAGAACTCGAAGCGCAGTCCTATCGTGTCCTCGGCTGTGATGTCGCTCACAAATTCGATAGCGTTCTCGGCCGTCTCGGCGGTGAGGCCGATATTTGGCAATCTCTGCGCTGGTTCGACGATAATCGCTTGTTCGGTGGAGTTCCCCCGCGAATCGACAAGCACGAGGCGCAGTTCGAGAGGCTCATCCTCAATCTGGATAACGCCCGCGCCCTCGAAAGTCCCCTTAAGAAGACCGATATCCGCGCCGAATGGGTGTTTCAGCCGGAAAGGCGGCCTCCGGAGGCCGAACTCTTCCTGAACACCGAGGTCAAAAATCAGGCCGGCCTGTCGATTCTGCGAAAATGAGAGGGTGTCTGCGTGAAACTGATAAATCGTTTCGCCGTCGTGATGCAGAGAGATATTGCCGATACCATAGCGGTTAGGATTTGTTGTGCTTTCCAAATCGAACGCCTCGATTGCGAGGTAGAAATCGCCCGATGCCTCGAAGCGGATGGGTCTTCCGGATTGGGGGAGAAGTCTCGCGGGCTTGTATCGCCCGTTCACGGCGGCGTTATTGCCGAAAGGAACCGCCCATATCGCCGTGATTGTCGGCGGGAGAACATCGCTGGTAATGAATCCCACGATGGCCGGGTCGAAAGGCCTGTCCCAGCCGTCGCGAAGCTCGAAGTGCAAGTGTGCGCTCCCCGCGCCGGTGCTTCCGCTGAAACCCAGCGTGTCTCCGGCTCTGAAAGCAAGCTCGCCTTCTTTGAACCACAGCTCGGCGAAGTTCTTGCGCTCCTTCATCTTATAGTCGAAAAGACGCTGTTCGATTGTCTCATGGAAGCCGCTGAGGTGCGCAAAAACAGCAATTCGGTCGCCGGCCATGCGATAATAGATGACCTTGCCGTATCCCCATGGAGAGCAACGAATTCGGACGACGGAGCCGTCGCCGATTGCGATAATAGGCATGCCCTCGCCCGCTGGTGTGCGGAAGTCAATCCCCGCGTGGAACCTCCCAACGCGGAACTCTCCGAAAGAACTCGTGAGTTGGGGAACACAGTCCAGCGGCCAGATGAGGCTCTCGGCGTTCGTCGCGGAGATTGAGAGAAAAATCAGCAGAAATGCCGAAGCGATGCGTCTCATTTGACGATGTTATAAGAGAGCGTCACCTGATGGCTCATGCCGAGTCCCTCGGAGTAGTTGACGAGAACGTAATCCAGCTCTATTCCCGCTTTGCGGAAACCGAAGCCAGCCGAGAAGTTGCGCGTGTCGTGGCCGGGAGTGAATCCCGCGCGGAGGACGGCGTAATCGGTGAGGTTGGCCTCCGCGCCGACGGCGAACCAACCGGACATGCGGTCGGGCTTGATGAAGTCGGCTGAAATCGCGCCGTAGTCGAGGATATCGACGGCCATGCCTGCGCGGTAGGTCAACGGAAACCTTTCGCGATACTTTTTGAAAACAACGTCGCCGCCGTAGTTCTGAACGGCTATGCCCGCCGAAACCCATCGATAGTTCGTCGCGAGGCCGAGATCGAAAGCCCATCCGTCGCGCGTGTCTTGATCGATTCGCTCGTGCACCCATTTGGCTGACGCACCTAAGTCGATAACGTTTTCGAAGCGTTTGGCCGCGGTGAATTGCGTGTATAGTTGGTGCGAAGTGAAGGTGTAGTCCGGATCGGCGGTAGGGCCGCTTCGCGCTTCGATTTCGCCGGAGTCCATGAGGAAAAGGCGCACCGCGCCCGCCCAGTTTCCGTATGCTTTGCCGGCATAAATGCTCGAATTGAAGGTCTTCTCGCGCATGTAGCTGTAAGACGCGCCGGTTGACAGTGTTCTTTGCTCGAACAAAGTCGCGGGGTTGGCATTGCCGGCGGCCTTAAGACCGCCAGCCGCAGTTGCGGAACCTCCGAGCGCTTCGTGCGCGGCACCGGCATTGAGCCAAAGAAAAGCGCCCGTAGGGAGCGTCATATCGCCGTAGATAGTCTGTCCGTGGGCAATTGTAAGAGCTAATGCAATCACAAATATGGCCGAAACAAGTCTCATGTCCGCCTTCGATAGTTAAAATCCATGTCTCGAACTAATCTAATCAATTATCGTGCCAAAAGCAAGACGAAGAGGGACTTTTCACGGATTAAGCGTCCGCGAGAGTGATCACGCCTCTCGGGGGCGTCGGCGGCCGTGGACGGCCAGCGAAGTAGTCGGGGCAAGATCGCCGCTTAGCGCGAAAGACTTTCCACCGACTACTTCGCTCCTTCCTGCGATTTATCAAATCGCAGGAAGGGCCGACGCCCCCTCGCGGGATGAAGGAAAATTATGATAGCAATAGAAGAAACAATCGCTTTTTGGCTTGCCATTTTTAATTGATGCATATATTATTTTTTAACTTTAATTCAAACATTATGGCAATAAAACAAAAAAAGCACTCAAAACAACACCAGCCCGCACAAAGTTTTGTCATCGAGCCTCACCTGTTCTTCACATTGGCAGTATTGCTCTCTATTTGCGGCATAGTCGCTGTGCTCTTAACGACCGGTCATTACGGCCCCGGACTGACGACCGATTCGGTTTACTACGTCTCGTCGGCGAGAAATCTCGCCCAAGGGGACGGCTTCGTCTCGTTCGACGGCACGCCGATGTTGAGCTGGCCGCCGCTATACCCGATGGTTCTGTCGGTCTCGGCGTTCTTGGGCGGAGATGTAATCGAATTTGCGCGATGGTTCAACGCGCTTCTTTTTTGCCTGATAATACTCTTGACCATAACTATTACCGAGAAGATTTACGGCTCGCGACTCTGCGCGCTCATCGCGGGGCTTCTCATGCTCTTCTCCGGCACGGTATTAAATGTTTCGATCAACATTTGGAGCGAGGCACTTTTCATAGCGTTAATCCTCCTCGCAACCATTTTCGCCCATAAAATCGCTGTGAGCGAAAAAACCGAGACGAAACATGTCATTCTGTTCGGCACGGCAACGGCCATGGCGTGCTTGACGAGATACGCCGGCGTCGCAGTTTATCTGGCAGGCGTATTATTCCTGATGATTTTAGCAAGCGCTTCTTTGAAAAAGAAGCTGTATTTAGTCACGATATACTCGGCCTTCTCGCTACTCCCGATAGCGATATGGCTTGCCCGCAACATCATTCTGCACGGCTCGATGACCGGCCCCCGGACGCCCGGGACGGCGGGATTTTTCGAGAACATTGTCCTCGTTATCCGCCAGACGGCTTTCGCTCTTTTCTACAATAGTTCTATCGGGGTTATCGCCCTTGTTCTCGCCGCCTTATTCGCAGGAATCTTCGGCTGGAAGATATTCAGGAAATCCGGCAAGTGGTCGTTCATTCTGCTATTCATTGCAGTTTATATCGCATTTCTCATCGTCACATCGAGCTTAGTCTCGTTCGACGCCATCAACGATAGGCTTCTCTCGCCGATTGTTCCTTTCGTGATAATCGCCATCGTTTGCGCTTTAGTCGAGGGCGGCAAATCGCTCAATAAGAATTTGCGGATTGTTCTAATGCTTTCGCTATTGGTGTGGGCGGTGAATTCCATCGTCTTCACAACCAAATTTGTCAACTTATCACGAACAAGAGGCGTGGGCTTCTATAGTTTGAAGATGTTCCGCGAATCCCCGCTCTTGAAAAGGGTCATCGAAGTTCGCCCCACGGGGCGAATATTCAGCAACTTCCCCGACTTGCTTTACATCAAAGCCGATGTCGAGGCGCTGTGGACACCAATGGCCGACGGCTCCCGGCGCGAACTCCTTGAAGACATCGAAGCAGGCAAACGGATCAACATCATCTGGTTTTACTATTCTTGGGGACGCACTGTGAATATCACGGAATTCCTTGCTCTGAATGATGAAATCACAATTCATGAAGCATTCCGAGATGGCTGGATAGGGACTTATCCCGCTGATCGGAGAATCGAACCCTCAGAATAAAAAAGGCTCCTCACGGAGCCTTTTCGATAGCTATCTAAACACCTTAGCTGGCGACGTTCAGCGAATCAACCCTAATGAACGGCACGAGCAGACTTCCGTAAACGAGCGATTGCTCGTCGCCGATTGCGGAAATCTCGCGAAGGTCGCTGTAAATATTGCCCGCGATTGACGCGTTCTTTACGCGCCCGACAAGCTGTCCCTTCTCGATTTTGAACGCCGTCCCGACGGGGTTCGAGAACGCGCCGGAGAGGATATTCCCCTGCCCAAGCCCTAAAACGCCCTCGACGAGAAGTCCCTCGTCTATGGATGCAATCATCTCATCCTTCGGGGTGTTGCCCGTTGCTACGGCAAGGTTCGACAAAGACGGCGACGGCGGGTTGAAAATTCCGCGTTCGCCGCAACCATTGGATTGCCTGCCGGATTTGGCCGCAGTCACCATGTCGAACACGAAACTCTTGAAAACGCCCTTATCAACAATGTCGATGCGCCTTTTGGCAAGACCTTCGTCATCGAAAGGCGAAGTTCCGACTCTGCGGTCGAGCGTTCCGTCGTCATAAATCGTGAGCTTCTCGTCGAAAATCTTCTCGCCCTCTTTGTCCACCAAAGGCGTCGAGCGGGTATAAACCGACCGGCCATTGATGCCCGCGCGAATCGGCAGTAGCAAAACCATCGAACCTTTTGGATCGAAGACAACCGGCATCCTCCCAGACGGCACGGTGACGATTTCCTCGGCCAATTCCATCTTGCGATGGAACGGCTCTGTCATTTTGCGAAGTTCTTCTTCCAAGTTCGGAAGGTGCGTCGAACCGGAGCCATCGCCTATCATGAAAACATCGCCCTCTTTGACTCTGTTGAGATAGCCGCCCCACGAGAGGACGGTCTTGGAATAACCATCGTCGAGGCCGCTGGTATTGGCGATTTTGGCAGTTATAAGCGTTTTGTGTGCCTCGAACATGAGGTCGGCGATTCCGCGGTATCTCTCGCAAAAGCCGATAAATGTCTTGCCGTAGCCGATTAAGTCTTCGATAGATAGCGCCGTGACGGCCTCGTCGAAAATGTCCGGCCGCTTGAATTCCTGCGCGCCGGGGAACTGAATATCGACCTGTTCGCCGAATTCCGCCGTGGCGACGGCGTTGTCTATCATTTGGTCGATGCCGTTAGGGTCGGTGGTCGCCGCGAAACCTATCTTGCCGTTTTTGACCACGCGCAGAGAATAGCCTTCCTTCTGGACAACGGAAGAGCGCTTGAGTTTCCAGCCCTCATACCCAATCTCGGTCGAATGGGATTTCACATAGAAGACCTCCGCGCTGTCCACGCGGCTTTTTACTTTATCGAGAATCTTTTTCATTATCTACCTCCGATGATGACATCTTTAATTCGGATGTGCGGCGAGCCGAAGCTGACTTTCGCGAGCTGTCCGCCCTTGCCGCAATTGCCTCCGCCCTTCGCCCAGACGAAATCGTTCCCTATTGCCTCGATATTCATCAAGGTTTGGAACAAATTCCCCTGAAGAACGACATTGCGCACCATTTCGGCTATCTTACCGTCGCGAATCATGAAGCCGTGTCCCGCCGAAAACGAGAAATTTTCCACCATAGTTTGTCCGCCGTAGGAATCTATGCAATAGACGCCCAGCTCGATATCGGCTATCATGTCCTCGAAAGGGACTGTGCCGTTTTCGATTGCGGTGTTTGTCATACGCACAATCGGCGGACTCAAATAGCTCTGTGCGCGGGCATTTCCCGTTAGCTCTTCGCCCATCTTGGCGGCGGTCTCGCGGTTGTGAATTCTCCCCACGAGGACGCCGTCTTTGATGAGATAATTCTTTTTGCACATCACGCCTTCGTCATCGACGACTATAGTTCCGCGAAGCGCCGGCTCGACCGTCCCATCTTCGATGACGTTAAGCTCTTTCGGGCCGAATCGTCTTCCGAGTTCCATCATCTCGCGTGCTTGTGGGTTGTCCATGATGTGGTCGGATTCGGAGAGGTGGCCGAAAGCCTCGTGGATGAAAACTCCGGCCAGCCTCGGGTCGAGGATGACAGTATATTTGCCTGCTTTGACCTCCTCGGCGTCGAGGAGCTGGTCGGCAATTTGACCTACGTGCGCTACGTGTTCCTCTTTGCCCTTGACATTCGCGAAGGTGCTTCTGCTTGTCCAGGAGTCGTGGCCGGACTGAACGTTATCTCCGTCACGGGCCATTGCCCGCACTGCGAGAAGGACATCCATGCGCTCTCGGAGGAAATAGCTACCTTCGGTGTTCGCAAAGAACACTTTCGAGAAGCTGTCGCCATATGTTGTGCTCGTGTCGATGAGCCTCTCCGCTGAGCCGCGTAGAACTTCGTCGTATTCTTTGATAATTCTGTGCTTCTCTTCGAGTGAGTGCTCGCGCGGATCGTCCTCCACTTCGGCGCGGATTTCTATATCCACGGGAGCGACTTTGGCCAGCTCAATCGGCTCTTCGGGCTGAATTGCCTTACTGCTTATGATTGCCTCCTCGACCCTCTTTTCGAGGTTGTCGAGCGAGTTGAAATGGACGAGGCCCCATCCGCCGCCTTTGGCCAAAGCGCGGACGCAACCGCCGACATCGGTTCCGGCGGAGATTTTGTCTATCTCGCCGTTTCTGTATGCTATCGAAGAGTTTGTGGAGTCCTCCACGCGGATTTCCACATATCCCTCGGCCTTTTCCAGTGCTTTTTTCAAGCGCTCTCGCATTGCGACCTCCGTTTGTGAATTAATAAAAAGTTATTTATTATACAAATTTTCGCCGACAGGTCAAATTCTATTGCGAGAAATTGTCCGTTACACTAAATTATGCCACGCAAACGCCGGGGCGTCGGCCTCCTCTGCGATTTCTCAAATCGCAGAGGAGAGCGAAGTAGTCGGTGGGAAGTTATCTGCACTATCCACCGATTTCGCCCCGACTACTTCGCTGGCCGTCCACGGCCGCCGACGCCCCCCCCGCGCGCGATCGGAGCGCAAATCACGGCCTGCGCGGTAATCAGCCCGATAACCGCGACATTCACAATATCATCTACGGAGCAACCGCGCGAAAGGTCGTTCGCGGGCTTGGCAAGCCCTTGCATGAACGGCCCGACTGCCTCGGCACAGGCGAGCCTTTGCGTGAGCTTATATCCGATGTTCGCCGAATCGAGGTCTGGGAATATGAGGACATTGGCTTTGCCGGCAACCGGACTTCCGGGAGCCTTGGAAGCCCCGATTTTCTCGATAAGTGCCGAGTCGGCTTGAAGCTCGCCGTCGATATTGATGTCAGGGCGTAGTTTTTGGACGATTTCGAGCGCGGAAAGCACTTTGTCGATATCGGGATGGTTGCTACTTCCCTTCGTAGAGAAGCTCAGCATTGCGACCACCGGCTCAATTCCGAGCAATTTTTTGGTGTTGTCGGCGCTGGCAATGGCTATCGATGCGAGTTGCTCGGGGTTGGGATTGGGTATTACCGCGCAGTCGGCGAATATTATAGGGTAATCCTTCTCGCCACGAAATTCCGGCATGACCATGATGAAAAAGCTGGACACTGCACGAATCCCCTCGGCCGTGCCAACCACCTGAAGCGCCGCACGAAGAACATCGCCCGTAGAATTCTTCGCGCCCGCGACGCTGGTATCTACCAAGCCTCTGCGAAGCATCATCGCGCCCCAAAACAGCGGATTGAGCAGGGTCTCGCGTGCGCCATCGATTGTCACGCCCTTGTGAGCGCGGAGCTTCTGGAACTCATCGGCAAATTCCTCGTGAAGCTCGCCTCCGGGCTGGGAGATTTCGACGCGGGAGATGTCCGCGCCCACTGCTTTTGCAAGCTCTCGCACCTCGTCAGGGTTCCCCACTATTACGACATCGCAT
>Ga0129302_1000915_pt1 | contig 21908 bp, 21 predicted proteins | sample BlaSprsedimmetaG_FD_94476 | JGI IMG/M metagenome (GOLD analysis project Ga0129302, IMG submission 94476) | Hot spring sediment bacterial and archeal communities from California, USA to study Microbial Dark Matter (Phase II) - Blank Spring... | ecosystem: Environmental > Aquatic > Thermal springs...
GATACGATTCGGGATGTCTGGTGCGCCCACTGTAACGATATGCGGGCGATTGCCGTCGTGCGCCATGCGGAGAGGCGGACGGGCATTGCATCGGAAAAACCGGATCTGATCGTTGAGAATTTTGCAGATCTGACGCCGATTCGGAATTATATCGAATCTTGCCTGCATTAAGCAATCGCAAATTCCGGATCTTATTCTTCCGGGAATTTTTTATTTTACCTTAAAACCGCTATCTTTGAGCATGTTAGCGAAGAAGACCAAATACGCCATTATTGCGCTGGTGCGCCTGGCGAGAGAGTACCGGAAGGAACCGCTGCAGATTGCCACGCTGGCGGCAGAGGAGAAGATTCCCAAAAAATTTCTGGAAGCCATTCTGCGGGACCTGAAAAATGCCGGCATCCTGAACAGTGTCAAGGGGCGTTATGGCGGCTACTATCTGAGTCAGGACCCTGAAACGGTGAACTTGGCGACGATTATTCGCCTGTTTAATGGACCAATCGCCTTTATTCCCTGCGTCACCTATCTCTATTATGAGTCCTGTGATGTGGACAAAGAAGAGGAGTTTTGTGGAATCCGCACCTTTTTTAAAGAGGTTCGTGATGCGGCGGTGGAGATTTTCAAAAAGGCGACTCTGGCGGAGATTATCCGACGGGAGGATGCCTTAAGAGCTTCAGAAAAAACCGTGGATTAAAATTATTTCTTGCAAATGTCTACTAAGTTGGTAGATTATATAGTGATTATTCAGCCGGGCTGGCTCAAAGCTGAGGATGGACAACGTGAGAATGGTAAAAACCTTGGATTACGGGGATACCCCGAAGGAGTCTAGGGCGAACCATAAACATATTTTGCTGGCAATCCTGCTGTGCAGTACGCTGAGTCGGGCCGAACTGAGCGTTGCGCTGGCGCTGCAGCCGCGCGGGGAATTTCGACAGGGTTATAAGAGCCTGGCGCTTGCTGATCAGCCGGCAGCGGTGTTTGTCAGTCTGCGCTCGCATCTGGGTATTCTGTATGAAAGCAGTAATCTGAAGGCCGCGTTTATTCTGCAGGATGTCAGGGTGTGGGGTGATGAAAGCCAGTACAGCAGCAGCGCTGTAACCGGGGATGCCGCCAGTCTGGATCTGAAGGAGGCTTGGATCGAACATATCGGCCGGAAAGGTTTGAATGTGAAAATCGGTCGCCAGGAATTCAATTACGACGATCAGCGCCTGTTGAGTCAACGACTGGAACCAGGCCGGTGTGAATTACAATGCTGTGCTGTTGAAATATCAGCAGCCTAAATACCAGCTGCATTGGGCTCTGTCTCTAAATAATGAAACCGCCAACCGTTTCGGGAATTCCTATCCCACTGACAAAATGAAAACCCTGAACTTTATCTATTTCCAGACATCTGGTGGTGAGAAATTGTCCCTGTCCGCGATCGCCCTGGGCAGCGGTTATACCGCTCGTGACAGCAGCGAAGTCATTTATATGCGGGGCAGCTATGGTGTCAATCTGGCTTACCGGAGCAATCGTCAGGACATAGGGGCCGCCGCCTATTATCAGAATGGCAGAAACCGATCCGGTCAGCAAGTCTCCGCCTATCTCTTGAGCCTGGACTGGCGATACCGGACAGATCCAATCAATTTTGGCGGGGGAGCGGTCTGTCTTTCTGGCCAGGATGCCGCCAATCGGGGCAGCGAATATCAGAAGCGGGACCACCTTTTTGATATCATTTATGGGGCCCGGCACCGCTATTACGGTCTGATGGATTATTTCAGCAATCTGCCGGCGGGAACCGGAAAGGGGGGTCTGATCGACTTTTATTCAACACTGGAACTGCCTCTAAGCCGGATCCGTCATCAACTGGCTCTGCATGTCTTTCATCTGCACAGCCGGGTACAAAATGCCGCCGCCGCACCAATCTTGGATTCGTACTTGGATTCGTATTTGGGCAGCGAGCTCGACTATTCTTTCACTGCAGTAATCAGCGATGACCTGAAGCTTCAGGGCGGTTATTCCGTGATGATGCCCTCGGTAAGCCTGGACCAGATACAGGGTCTGAGTGCCGGTGAGAGTGAGTATTCCCACTGGGGCTGGCTGATGCTCACATGCAATGTCACACTCTTCAAAAATAAATAATTAAACAGGAGGAACACTTATGCGGGTTTTCCATCTCAGTCAACCATTTATTGTTAAAATGTCTACTATACTGGTATTGATAATATATTTAAGCAGTCTGAGCGGCTGCAAGCGAACCGATTCAGTCAAAAAGAGCGCCGGTACCGACGCTAAATTGCACGGTACCATCACCCTTTCCGGCGCCTTTGCACTCTATCCCATGACCGTCAAGTGGGCGGAAGAGTTCCGCAAGCTGCATCCCGATGTCCGGATTGATATCTCTGCCGGCGGAGCCGGTAAGGGCATGGCGGACGCCCTCTCCGGGACCGTGGACCTGGGGATGTTTTCCCGGGAGATCATGCCGGCTGAAAAAGAACGTGACGTCTGGTGGATTGCCGTAACCAAAGATGCGGTATTACCGACGATCAGCGCCCGGAATCCCGTTATTAATGAGCTGAAAAAGCAGGGCGTCACGCAAGTCCAGTTCAGGGCAATGTTTATTGATGAGACGCTCCGGGATTGGGGCGAGTTGCTTGGATCGGTGCCAAAAGCACCGATTCATCTCTACACCCGCAGCGATGCCTGTGGAGCGGCAGGGACCTGGGCCCAATATCTGGGCGGGGTGCAGGAAGATTTACACGGTATCGGTGTATATGGCGATCCGGGGCTGGCTGAGGCTGTTAAAAAAGATCCGCTAGGAATCGGCTACAACAATACGATTTATATCTATAGCGCCGGGACAAATCAAAAATACCCGGGGCTCGAGGTCATTCCCATTGATATCAATGCCAACGGGCGGATTGATCCGGAAGAGGATTTCTACGACTCAATGACGGCGATGATGGCAGCCATCGCCGCCGGGCGATATCCGTCGCCACCGGCGCGGGAACTCTATTTCGTCGCCCGGGGAAAGCCGGAATCACCCGTTGTATGCGAATTTTTAAAATGGATTCTGAGTGAAGGGCAGCCGTATGTGTCCAGTGCCGGCTATGTACCCTTATCCCGGGAGGTCATTTCAGAACAGCTGGAAAAATTGAGATAAAAACGAGCCATGCACCGCCGTAAAATAATTGACAGATTGATTTCCGGCTGGATGGCAGCCGGACTCTTTTTTGTATTAATGATTCCGCTGGCAATCGGTCTGGGGCTGGTGCTGAAATCGCTGCCGATTCTGAAAATACTGGCGCTTCCGGAATTGCTGGGTGGCTCGATCTGGAAACCGCTGTCCGGTCAATTCGGTTTTAAACCATTTATCCTGAGTTCTGTCTATGTTACGCTGATCTCCTTTCTGATTGCGGGACCGGTCTGCCTGCTCAGCGCAATTTACCTGACGCAATATGCCAGTCGGCGGCTGCTCAGCCTGATGCAGCCGGTGATTGATATTCTGGCGGGTATTCCGTCGGTGGTTTATGGCGTCTGGGGAGTGCTGGTGATTGTCCCCTTTGTAATTCGGCTGGCTGAGCTCCGGGAAGTCGCCATCAGTGGCTATTGCCTCTTATCCGGCGGGATTGTCCTGGCGGTCATGTCAATCCCCTTTATCTTGAATATACTGATAGAGGTGATTCAGGCGATTCCCATCGAACTGAAGGAGGCATCTCTCTCGGTGGGTGCCAGCTACTGGGAGACGATTAAATGGGTGCTGCTGCGGGCCGGTTTTTCCGGGATTATGGCTGCCTTCGGACTGGGGATTTCCAAAGCGCTGGGGGAGACCATCGCGGTTCTGATGGTGGTGGGCAACGTGGTTCAGATTCCCCAATCGCTCTTTGAAGCGGGTTATCCGTTGCCGGCGCTAATTGCCAACAATTACGGCGAGATGATGTCCATTCCGCTTTACGATTCGGCACTGATGTTTGGCGCGCTGATTCTGTTTGTTATTATCGTGCTGTTTAATGGCTTGGCGCGGCTGGCCATTAATCACGGGGAGCGATACAGGTAATGAGACGGAAAAATATTGAAGAGCGGATTTTTAAATCCCTGGCAGCGGCTGCGACCTACCTGATTATAGCCGTGCTACTGTTTTTAATCGTTGTCATCTTAAAAAACGGATTGCGGGCGCTCGATTGGGGCATGCTGACGAAGGTGCCGCAGGGTGGTTTTTACTTTGGCGAGGAAGGGGGCATTCTGAATGCCATAGTGGGGTCATTTTATCTGGCGCTGGGCGCAACATTTCTGGCTTTTATAATCGGTTTACCAGTGGCGCTCTATATGAATATTCATCTTTTGCGTCAGCGTTTCTGGTTGAACCGGATCCGGTTTTTACTAGATGTCCTCTGGGGCGTCCCGTCAATCGTCTACGGCGCCTTTGGCTTTACCCTGATGTTGTTGTTGGGCTTACGGGCATCACTGCTGGCAGGGATTTTGACCGTAACACTGCTGATCGTGCCGATCATGATCCGTTCGATGGATGAAGTGTTGCAGACGATACCCCGGGGTTTGCTGGAATCCGCCTATGCGCTGGGCTCGACCCGCAGCGAGGTGGCTATAAAAGTCTATATCCGTCAGGCTCTGCCGGGCGTTATTACCGCCCTTTTGCTCTCCTTTGGACGGGGTATCGGTGATGCCGCCGCGGTGCTGTTTACGGCGGGTTACACCGATTATATTCCCACCTCCCTCAATCAACCCACCGCAACGTTGCCGCTGGCAATCTTTTTTCAGCTCAGTTCACCGATACCTGCCGTCCGGGAACGGGCGTATGCGTCGGCAGTTGTGTTAACGGTCATTATTCTCATTGTCAGCCTGGCTGCCCGCCTCTTATCCGCCAAATACAGGGAGCACGTTATTAAATGAATGATACAATCATCGGTATTCACCATCTGAATGTCACCCACGCCGGGACCCCGATTCTAAAGGATGTCAACCTCGAGATTCCGCGCAATCGGGTGACGGTCATTCTGGGACCTTCTGGTTGTGGCAAGACCACCTTGCTGAAGTGTCTCAATCGCCTGATTGATATCTATAACGGGCTGGACGTCAGCGGTCAGATTTATCTGGATGGGGAGGAAATCCTCAATCGCAGGAACGATCTGACCCGGATTCGCCAGAAAATGGGGCTCTTGTCCCAGCGCCCCTATCCGCTGCCCATGTCGATTTTCGACAATGTGGCGTATGGGTTGAAAATTCAGGGCTTGCGCAACCGGGATGAACTGGCTGACCGGGTGGAATTTTACCTACGGCAGGTCAATCTCTGGGAGGAGGTCAAAGACCGACTGAAATCACCGGCAACCCGGCTTTCGATCGGTCAGCAGCAGCGCCTCTGCCTCGCCCGCGGATTGGCGGTGGAGCCGGAGATTATTCTTGCCGATGAACCCACCTCGGCGCTGGACCCCCTCTCCAGTACCTGCATTGAGGAGCAGTTTATGAAACTAAAACGGGATTATACCATTCTGATCGTCACTCATATTATGCGGCAGGCGCGGCGGCTGGCGGATCATGTCATTTTTATCTACCTGGGCGAAGTGATCGAGCAGGGTACTCCGACGCAGATTTTTGATCATCCCCAGCACCCCACGACGAAGCAATATCTGAGGGTGGGGCATTAACGCGTATATGGATTTCCCGGCGTTTTTAAAAGTGAGATCTTATCCTTTAAATCTCAAAGTACAGTTTTGATTTTTCAAGGAGCTTGAAGATGCACAGTTGCCGCTGGTTTTTGGCTTACTGCCAGCTTATCCGAATCCCTTCAATCCGAAGACCACGATTGCCTATCAGCTGCCCAAAGCGGAGTTCGTCAATGTTACGGTTTACGACATTGCCGGGAGGCAGGTCGCCAGCCTGGTCAATGAACAAAAAGCCGCCGGCACGTACCGACTCGATTGGGAGCCCCATACCCTGGCTTCGGGAATCTATCTGATCCGGATTAAGGCGGGGAAATTTATAGCGGTGCAGAAGTGCATGATGCTGAAGTAGAATGGTCCAAACGAAGCGATTTTTTTACAAAGCCCCCGTCTTCCGGGGGTTTTGTTTTTCCAGCCTGGCAGATAAATCAGACGATGACCCGCCGGACGGCGTCGATGATGGTGCCGTCAACCCACTTGATCACAGCCACGATTTCCTCACCCAGCTTGGGTTTTTCTGGAATGCCGCAGATCTTTTCGGCTTCGTCCTTCAGTTCCTGAATGGTTTTTAGCGGCAGTTTTGTATTCTTCAGGGCTTTGAGTAAATCTTTCCGTTTGGGATTGATGGCAATGCCCCGCTCGGTGACGATGACGTCGATCAGTTCGCCCGGGCCGGTAATGGTTGTAACAGCATCCCGGATAACTGGAATACGGTCCCGGAAGAGCGGGATTGGCAGAATTACGGTTTTGCTGAACAGACAATTCTGCCAGCCGCCGATACCGTGCAACAGGTAACCGTCGGAGTGGGTATTGACATTGGCATTGAAATCCAGGTCCACTTCTGTGGCGCCCAGGATCACGATGTCTACAAACTGGGCAAAATTGCCCTTGCCGTGATAATTGTAGCTGGTAAAGGGTGAGGTGTCCCGGTGGCGGGGGTTATCCCGCATGGAGCGCACACCTTCGAGATCGAAGGTCTGCCCGTCGAGGATATAGTCCACAAGCCCCTCCTCCAGCATTTTGACCAGGTACTGGTTACTGCCGCCCCGGGCAAAGCGGGCTTTGATGCTTTTTTCCCGCATCATTTGCTCGAAGTAATACGTGATCGCCAGGGAGGTGCCGCCGGCGCCGGCTTGAAAGGAAAAACCGTCCCTGATCAGTCCGGCTTCCAGGCAGAGCTGCGCCGTCATCTCGGCAATCAGCAGGCGGTCGGGGCTTTTGGTGATTTTGGTGGTGCCGGAGACGATTTTCTCCGGTTCGCCGATCTTATCCATTTCCACGACATAATCCACATAGTTGCCCTGAATCTGCCAGGGGATACAGGGAAAATCCACTAAATTGTCGGTAACCACAATTACTTTATGGGCGTACTGGGAATCCGCCAGGGCAAAACCCAGCAGACCGCAGGCGGAGGGACCCTCAACGCCGTTGGCATTGCCGAAAGGATCAGCCGTTGGAGCGGCGATGACGGCGATGTCAATCACCACTTCGCCATCCTGCACCGCCTGGAAGCGCCCGCCGTGGGAGCGCAAAACCCCCATGCCTTTCATTTTTCCTTCCGAGCAGTAGCGCCCCAGCGGACCGTTCAGACTCCCTTCGATGTGATGGATGGTGCCGTTTTCCATAAAGTCAATCATTTCTGCCTGACAGGGAAAGGAGGCTGACGGAAACCAGACCAGGTCTTTGATGCCCAGCTCCGCGGCAATCCGGAAAATCTGGACCGCGACGAGATCACCATCCCGGAAATGATGGTGCGTGGAAATAGTCATTCCATCCTTTATGCCGGCTTTGAGCAGGGCTGTTTTCAGATCTTTGACCCGTTTATCGCCGGAGGGGAAATCCGCCATTGTGGCGACGGGCGGGGCGTATTTGCGGTAATCGGGTTTGTATTTGCCAACCCCCTTGAACGGGACAGCTTTTTTACCGTTGACCTCGGTGGGTACCAGGCGCCCCAGGGCATTTTTCACCAGTTTATTGTTCATAAGTCGCTCTCCAGTTTTCCGGCAATCTGCCGGAGTCAATTGCCATTGCGATGGTTTTCTGCGCCCGTTTAACGACCGGCGGGTCAATCATTTTGGAGCCCAGCGCCACAACGCCCAGACCTTTTTGTTCGGCTTCGATAAAAGCGCTGACGATTTTCTGAGCCTTCTCGATTTCAGCGTCAGTGGGTGCGAAGGCGTCATGAATCACCGGAACCTGACGCGGATGGATACAGCCCATTCCTTCAAATCCCAGGGCTTTGGATTCCATTACGGTTTGGCGTAGACCTTCTTGATCGCCCACATCGGAAAAGACCGAATCGATGGCTTGAACTCCAGCCGCCCGGGCGGCATTGACCAGACTGCTGCGGGCAAAAAAACTCTCGCTGCCTTCCCGGGTCCGCTGAGTGCCGAGATCAGCGGTATAGTCCTCCAGACCAATTGCCAGCGCCACGACATTCGGACTGGCGGTGGCGATTTCATACGCCATGAGGACGCCTTTGGCGCTTTCAATAATCGGCATGAGGTACACCGGGTAATCGAGACCTTTCGCCTTTTTAATGGCTTGCACTTTTTGGTCAATTTGGCTCAGATAATCGGTATCTTCGCATTTTGGAACGAGAATAACATTAGCATAATGAGGGACGACGAAATCAAGGTCTGCCAGTCCGCGTTCGCCCTGGTTGATCCGAACCATACGCTCGCAACCATAAAAGTTATTTGTTCGCAGGGCATTTCGGACGAGATAGCGGGCTTCGTCCTTTTTGGCGGGGGCGACGCTGTCTTCCAGGTCCAGAATGATCCCGTCGGCTTTGTGCAGTCCGGCATTGATAAAGAGTTTGGGAGTATTGCCCGGGAGGTAGAGCCGCGAACGGCGGTAACGGTCGCGGGTCGTGGTGACGGTATTTTCCGGTAGTAATTCTGGCAGAAATTCCCGGTCTGTCGGGATGATCTGTTTAATCGCTGCTTCCAGCCGTGCCGTGATGACAAAAGGCAGGGCGCCGCTATCTTCCAGTGTGACCTGTGCGGTTTCAATTTTAAAAAAGCGCAGTACTTCCCGAATGAGCTGCCGAATGGACTCACCGAAGAGGACTGCGACCTTGCTCTGGATTTCCAGCCGGATTCCGCCGCTGTTGGTCAGCTCAATTTCCACGTAACAATCGGAGCGCACGTCGGCTCCCCGATTCCCTGCAACTGCGCGCTGCTCTTTCACCGTTACCTCCATTATCAATTGAGGTCAAAATTGAGAAGATTTGAGCTAAAAATCAATGTTTTGCACCTAAAAAAGGCGGAAATAGTCCGATTTTCCGCCACCAGGCGCCGGATTCATCAAATACGGGGATGATTTTTAAGAAATATTCTTAAAAAAGTAAAGCTTTCTATTGAATTTTAATCCACCGCTGTCCTAAATTGACCACCAAACGTTTTTTCAAATCATGCATTTACAGGAGCAGCAATGGGAAAGACATTCAGTGAAAAAATCCTGGGAGTGAAAGCCGGAAAAAGTGTCGTGCCCGGCGAGATCATTGAGGTGGAACCCGATGTCGCCATGAGCCATGACAACACGGCCGCGATTTCCAAGACCTTTTATAAGATCGGCGTGGAGCGGGTCTGTTATCCTGAGCGGCATGTGGTCATACTGGATCACTGCACGCCCGCAGCCAATGAGAAGTTCGCCCAGAATCACAAAGACATCCGGGAGTTTGTACACCAACAGGGCATCAGGAATTTTTATGATATCCATGTGGGGATCTGTCATCAGGTAATGCCGGAAAAGGGGCATGTTTGGCCCGGTGCCCTGATCGTGGGCGCCGACTCACATACCACATCATACGGTGCTTTTGGTGCCTTCTCGACGGGAATCGGGCGCAGTGAAATGGCGGCTATCATGGCGCGGGGCAAAATCTGGCTGCGGGTGCCCGAGACGATCCGGGTGTCTGTGGAGGGCAAATTCCCTCCGGGAATCTCATCCAAGGATTTGATGTTGAAAATTGCCGGAACCATTGGTGCCGACGGCGCCCTCTACAAAGCAATCGAATTCTGCGGACCAACGATTGAACAGATGAGCGTAGCCAGTCGTTTTGTGCTCAGCAACATGGCGGTTGAGGTGGGCGCGAAAGCCGGATATATGGTTCCGAACCGGGCGATCCTGGACTTTTTACAAGGTCGCGTTAAACGGGAGTTTGAGATTATCCAGTCCGATCCCGATGCGGAATATGAGACCGAGTACCGTTTTGATGTATCGGATTTGGAGCCAATGGTAGCCAAACCCCACACCGTAGACAATGTCGTTCCCGTCAGTATGGTCAAAGGGACGAAAATTGACCAGGTCTTTTTCGGTTCCTGTACCAATGCCCGGGTGGAGGATTTTGAAGTGGTTGCCGAAGTGTTGCGGGGTAAAAAGGTGCATCCTGGTGTCCGTATGCTGGTCTTTCCGGCTTCTCGGGAAGTCTTTCTGGAAGTGTTGAAAAAAGGCTGGATTCAGGATTTGGCGGACGCCGGTTGTGTGATCATGAATCCCGGTTGCGGCCCTTGCATGGGCAATCACGAGGGTGTGCCCGCCAATGGCGAAGTGACGCTGGCGACCTCTAATCGCAATTTCAAGGGCAGGCTCGGTAATAAAGAAGCCTTTGTCTATCTGGTCAGTCCCCGCACGGCGGCTGTCTCCGCACTGACTGGAAAGATTGAAGATTTCAGAGAATAGCCACGGAGAATATTGGAGGTTGTAGATTTGTGATTTTAGATTTTAGATTTAACTTAGAGTATAAAATATGAATGCGGAAGAATTAACCAGTCGTTTTGCTGATTTCGCAGTTTCAATTTTAAAATTAGGTAACCGACTATGTCAAAATTATACCGGGAAACATATTTATAGTCAATTAATGCGATCATCTACCTCAGCTGGGGCAAATTACGAGGAAGCCAGAGGTGCTGAAAGCAGAGCAGATTTTAATCATAAGATGCAAGTTGTACTGAAAGAAATTCGCGAAGCCAGATACTGGCTGATACTTATCGATCGAACTCAATTAATATCAATACAAGATAGTAATCAATTATTAAATGAAGCAGATGAATTAGTTAGTATCATAACGGCATCGGTCAAAACAGCCAAATCTAAAATCACAAATCAACACCCTAAAATTTAAAATATTTGGGAGAATATATGATTATAAAAGGAAAGGTCTGGAAATACGGCAACGATGTCAACACCGATGTCATTTTCCCAGGAAAATACACCTATACCGTCACCGATCCGGCAGAGATGGCGAAAGTCGCCCTGGAGGACCTGGACCCGGAGTTTGCTCAAAAGGTACAGAAAGGCGATATCATCGTCGGCGGGACGAATTTCGGCTGCGGCAGCAGTCGCGAGCAGGCCGCCGCCTGTCTGGTCTCTGCCGGTGTGGGCGCCGTCATCGCGAAAACCTTTGCCCGCATCTATTTTCGCAACTGTATCAATTTTGGTCTGCCGGCCCTGACCTCGGCGCTGGCGGTTGATGCGGTGGTGCATGGTGAAACAATTGAAATTGACACGGACAAAGGTGAAATCCGCTGTCAAGCCGGGGTATTTAAATTTCCACCGTTACCCAGGGAGGTGGTCGGTATTTTCGATGCCGGCGGCTTGATTCCCTACACTAAAAAGCAGATGGGCATTGAATGAAAGCCTGCCTCTTTGCGTGGGTCATTCCCCAATCCCTGCGGCTAAAGGAGGACCGCGGGGCAGTCGTGCGGACAGCTTATGGTCGTCTGGAGGGCTGGATCAGTGTCGGGATTAATATATTACTGTTTATGGGCAAGCTGATTGTCGGTCTGCTGATCAATTCCATCGCCCTGATTGCGGATGCTTTTCATTCGCTTTCCGATGTCTCTACCTCGGTCATTGTGATTTTGGGATACCGGATTTCGGCTAAACCGGCGGACCACGAGCATCCTTTTGGTCATCAGCGTGCCGAATATGTGGCGACGCTGGTTCTGGCGGTTTTTCTGGTGGTTGCCGGGATTGAATTTATCAAAAGCTCCTACGGGCGCTTGATAAGTCCCCGCCTTAGTCTCGTCACCTGGGGCGTGTTGGGATTTGTGGTTGCCACGATTCTGGTCAAAGCCTGGCTGGGTGGTTTTGCGGCGTACATTGGTAAAAAAATCAATTCGGCGGCGCTGCGGGCGGATGCCCTGCACCACTATACCGATTCGGTCAGTTCGATCCTGGTGCTGATTGCCATATTCGGAGCGAAACTGGGTTACCCCTTTCTGGACGGAGTCGGCGGAATGGCAGTGGGTCTGCTGTTGATTTGGGCGGGTATTTCTATTGCCAGAGACGCTGCCGATATGTTAATGGGCAAAGCGCCGACGCCGGAATGTGTTGCTGAGATTCAAGAAATTTGTAGGGGCATTCATGAGGTTCGCAATACCCATGATACGATTGTCCATAGTTACGGCGATCAAAAATTTATCAGTGTGCACGTGGAGGTTGACCAGAAAAGCAGCAGTCTCAAAGCCCATGACATTGCCACAAAAGTTGAACATGAGTTGACCCGGCGGCTGAATGCCTATGCGGTTGTACATGTCGATCCCATTGATCTGCAGAGTCCGGAGATGATGATATTGCGAAAATTGATTGATAATTTTATCAGTGCAAGTGAAGAAATTCGGGAAATCCATGATTTACGGTTGATTAAACAAAAGGATCATAAACGAGTGTTCTTTGATATTGTCCCGGTTCGGGATGGAATCGAAAACTGCGACGATCTGGAAGATTGCCAAAAATTAATTAAACTCATAAAACGGGATTTTCCCGATTTCGAAATAAAGATTCATATTGATCAAATGTACACCTATAATTAACAATCAGAGGAGAATCATTCATGGCGAAACGGACGATTGTATACCTGCCCGGCGATGGGATTGGGAAGAATGTGCTGAAAGAGGCGATCCGGGTGCTCAACGCCGCGGGGTTTGAAGCGGACTATGTGCATGCCGATATCGGCTGGGAATTCTGGTGCCAAGAGGGCAATCCACTGCCCCAGCGTACCTTGGACCTGATCGAAAAGCATAAAATCGCGCTATTTGGGGCGATCACATCAAAACCCAAAGACGCGGCGGCTGCCGAACTCAGTCCGGCATTGCAGAATCAGGGATTGGTCTATTCCAGCCCGATTGTCGGTCTGCGGCAGCACTTCAACCTCGATATCTGTATGCGCCCCTGTCGCTCCTATAAGGGCAATCCGCTGAATTTCATCCGGCGCGGTGCCGGGAGCTCAATTGAGGAGCCGGAAGTTGATGTGGTTATTTTCCGTCAGAACACCGAAGGTCTTTACGGCGGGGTAGAGTGGAGCAATCCGCCGGATAAGGTGTACGAAGCCCTGATGACGCATCCGAAGTTCGTGAAGAATTTCAGCCAGACACCTCGCGAAGAGCTGTCGGTCTCGACGCGGATTTTTACCAAGAAAGCCACCGAGCGGATTCTGCGGGCGGCGTTTGAACATGCCCGCAACTACGGGTATAAATCGGTCACTGTTTGTGAAAAACCAAACGTCATCCGCGAGACCTCCGGGATGATGTACAAAATGGCGCAGCAGATCCAGCAAAGCGATTATCCGGAGATTGAGCTCTGGAATACCAATATTGATGCCCAGATGATGTGGCTGACCAAGAATCCGGAAGATTATGGTGTGATTGTGGCGGGCAATATGTTCGGAGATATCGTTTCCGACGGGTTTGCGGGGCTCATCGGCGGGCTGGGATTTGCCTGCTCGGCGCAGTTTAATCCCGACAGCGGCATCGGCGTCTTTGAACCGACCCACGGCTCGGCACCGAAATATGCCGATTATCCGGTCTCCATCGTCAATCCGATTGCCATGATCGAGTCCGCCTGCCTGATGCTGGATTTTATTGATGAAAACACCCTGGCTGCCCGAATCCGCAAAGCCGTGGCGGAGGTCATTGCCGAAGGGAAAGTCCGGACCTATGATATGCTTAAAATGCCCGGGCGACCGGATGTGGTGGGAAAAGGGGCGGCTTCAACCACACAAATGGCTGATGCGATTATTGCCAAGTTGAAGTAAGTCGCCACTGAGACACGGAGGGCACAGAGACCTTTTGTTGATTAATTTCAATTCGCGTTTATGGAAAGAAGGAATTAAACGATTTATTATTTAACCACAGACGTTCGGAATTTATTGGAAAAAATAAAAATTTTCTTTGTGTACTCTGTGCCTCTGTGGCAAAAAATGAAAGGTTTGCAATGAATAAGGAAGTACATGAACTCTGGCCTGAGCTGGACTGGATTCAGGATGAAGATTTGCGTAGAAAAACAGCCGCAACCTGGGAATTGGCGCTGGCGAAAAGCGTTCTAACGCCGGACGATCTCCGGAGAATACCCTTTACACTGCTCTGTGGTCCCGATCTGAAAGTGACCTTTATGGATCATAAGCGCTCGGTGGTGCATATCGCAAAAGCGGCGGGCGAAACGATCAATGCCATGTACAACGGCGAATTAATAGTAAATATGGATGTCCTGATTGCCGGTGCAATTCTCTGCGATGTGGGTAAGCTGGTGGAATATGTGCTGGACGAAAACGGCAATCCGGTGCAGGGTACTTACGGTAAATATCTGCGCCACCCCTTCTCCGGTGTCTCCCTGGCGGAGCAGTGTGGCGTTCCGCCGGAGGTCTGTCATATCATCGCCGCGCATGCCGGCGAAGGCGACAAAGTGAAGCGCAGTACCGAGGCGTATATCGTCCATCATGCGGACTTCATGACCTTTTTACCCTTTAAAGAGAGGCTGATCTAATGAACCTGATTGAAAAAATTCTGGCGGCGCATACCGCGGTTGAAATAGTGCAACCCGGCGATATTGTGGATGTGGCAATTGACACCCGGGTCGCCCGGGATTTTGGCGGAGCCAATGTGGTCAAGAACCTGATTGAATACGGGCTCGAACCCCAGGATGTCTCCAAAACCTTTTTTACTTTTGACTGCAATCCAGGCGGTTCCGATCAGAAGTATGCCGCCAATCAGCATTTTTGTCGCCAATACGCCCGGGAAAAGGGGATCAGAGTCTATGACATCAATGCCGGAATCGGAACGCATCTGGCGATTGATAAAGGGCTGATTTGGCCCGGCGGAACCTTTGTGTCCACCGATTCCCATGCCAACATCATGGGTGCCATCGGTGCGTTCGGGCAGGGCATGGGCGACCAGGATATTGCGGCGGTCTGGGCGAGCGGCAAAGCCTGGTTCAAAGTTCCGCCCTCGGTGAAACTGACCCTCACAGGAAAACGCCCGGACAATGTATCGGCGAAGGATGTGGTTCTTAATCTACTGCATCGCTTTGGCGCCAACAGCCTTTTAGGGTATTCCGTCGAAATGGCAGGTCCGGCGGCGGCTGAACTGACTCTGGATGAACGCATTACAATTGCCTCCATGGGCACGGAAATGGGCGCTATTACTCTCCTCTTTACACCCACGCCGGCAGTTCTCGCCGAACTGGAGAAGCGCAGCGGCAAGCGCTTTCGGTCGGTCAGGGCGGATGCCGGGGCAGTCTATAAGCAGGAGATTGAGGTGGATGTTTCCACATTTGTCCCGATGGTCGCCAAACCCGGTCATCCCCATGACGATATTGCGATTGAGGCGGTGAAAAAGACCAAAATTGACTCCGCCTTTATTGGCTGTTGCACCAATGGTCGGATGGAAGATTTACGGGTGGCTGCTGACATTCTGAAAGGGCACACCGTGGCACCGGGTGTGGTGCTGAAAATTGTCCCGGCGACCGATGAAATCTGGCAACAGGCGCTGCAGGAGGGGCTGATCCGGATATTTAAAGATGCCGGTGCACTGGTCTCCCACGCGGGCTGTGCCGGATGCGCCGCCGGACAGGTAGGACAGAACGGTCCCGGCGAAATCACCCTAAGCACCGGTAACCGCAATTTTGCCGGTAAGCAGGGTAAGGGCAGCGTCTATCTGGCATCTCCGGCAGTGGTAACCGCCTCCGCCGTGGCGGGATACATTACGTCGCCCGACGATCTGCCGGAAAAGCCGGCTACATTTTCACCGCAAGGTTTGCAACTGGGCGAGCGGCGTCCTAAACAGCAACCCGCAACAGCGCCGCTGGAATTGACCGGGCGGGTCTGGCTGATTCCCATTGACGATATTGACACAGATATGATCTATCACAATCGCTATCTGACGATTACCGATATCGCTGAAATGGCTCAATACACCTTTGACAATCTGGCGGGCTTTGAGAATTTCGCCAAAGCGGCGCAGCCCGGCGATATCGTGCTGACCGGGAAAAACTTCGGCGCCGGCAGTTCCCGTCAGCAGGCGGTGGACTGTTTCAAAGCGCTGGGCGTAGCCCTGATCATGGCGGAATCCTTCGGCGCCATTTACGAGCGCAATGCCATCAATGCCGCCCTGCCGATCCTGAGCTATCCCCGGACGCTTTTAGCCGATCTGGACTTACAGAACCATGATACCATTACCGTAAATCTGGAAAGTGGTAAAATCCGGAATCGGCGCACTGGCAAAATCGCCCAGGTGCCGCCCTTTTCGGAGGTTCAGATGGCTATTTACAAACGGGGCGGACTCCTAAATCGGTAGTCTGCAGATGGCTTTAACTGAACCGGAATCAGTGGAATATGGGACTCTGTTTCTGATGACCCGCCGGCGTATCTATCTGCTTCACGCCGGCACCGCGCCGCTGTCCACCCGGGCGCGTTTTCTGCCTGCGCCAAACGGCAGTCAGATGAGTTTTTGCGCGGTCATCCGGAACTTTCCGAAGCGGCACGACGTTATGAAACCGGTGATTATAACAGGGCGGCGATTCCCACCGCAATTGTCATGGTGAAGCTGTTTTTTAAGATCGGAATTGTCAATATTTATGAGCATTTGATACGAATAACCAGTATATTTACAGATGGATTGAAAATGCTGGATTATCGCCTGTCTACCAATGATAACTTGAATGTATGCGCGGAAAGAGTGACCTTTTTTCCTGCGGACCCTTCCCGGACCGCTGCGCTGTTTGACTATCTGACCGCAGACGGGGTCGTCTTGTCACAGCGGGAATCCATGTTGCGGATTGCGCCCCATTTTTATAATACCGCGGCAGAAATGAACCGATTAATCAATCAATTGAACAATAAAGTGAGGTGATTATGCAAAAGAGATGGCTTGTCGTAATTATCGTCCTGGTCATTCTATTGATGATCTACGGCTTTTTCAAGAATAATTATAATGCGCTGGTGACACTGGAGGAGACGGTCAATCAAGCCTGGGCGCAGGTCGGCAACCAGTATCAGCGGCGGGCGGACCTGATTCCCAATCTGGTGGAGACCGTGAAGGGATATGCAGCGCATGAAAAGGAGACCTTTGCCGCCGTCACGGAAGCCCGGGCGAAAGTGGGACAATTGACGGTGACGCCGGAGGTGTTGAACGATCCGGAAGCCTTTGCCAAATTTCAGCAGGTGCAGGGCGAACTGGGTTCGGTGTTGTCCCGGCTCATGGCGATTTCCGAAAATTATCCGCAGCTGAAAGCCAATGAGAATTTCCTGGCGCTGCAATCACAGCTGGAGGGTACGGAGAACCGGATCAGCGTAGAACGTAAGCGCCTCAATGAGGCGGTGCAGCGCTATAATACCCGCATTCGGCGTTTCCCCACCAACCTGCTGGCAAATCTGTACGGCTTTGAGAAAAAACTCTATTTTGAGGCGCAGCCCGGTGCCGAGACTGTTCCGAAAGTGGAATTTTAATCCGGCGAAGTGTTGAAAATGCGGCTTAGATATATTGTGTTTTGGATATTGCTGCTCAGCCTGAGTGTGGCGTTGATGGCGTTGGATGTGCCGCCATTGCGGGCGCGGGTAACCGATCTGGCGGGTGTCTTGAGCCCCAGCGAGCGCCAGCATATCGAAGAGCGGCTGTTCCTCTTTGAACGGCAGACATCCAATCAGGTTGCCGTTTTAATTATTCCTACACTGCAGGACGAGAGCCTGGAAGAGTACTCGATTCGCGTGACCGATCAGTGGAAATTGGGTTCCAGTGAAAAGGAGAATGGCGTACTGCTCCTGATTGTTACCGAGGAACGCAAAATCCGGATCGAGGTCGGTTATGGGCTGGAAGGCGCACTGACCGATTTGATTGCGTCGCAGATTATTCGCAATGATATGGCGCCTTATTTCAGACAGGGACGTTATTATGCCGGAATCGCGGCTGGTTTGAATAGTATCATGCAGGCGACCCGCAACGAGTACCAAGCCGATCCTGAGCAGCTGCAGCGCAGTCCCGGGGAGACTGGCAAATCCCTGGGGTCGCTGATTTTCTACATCTTGTTGTTTCTGTTTTTAATCGGCGGTGGACGCCGGGGACGCCGGGGGCTGTTCTGGGCGCTGCTGGGTGCCAGTATGTTCCGCAGCGGTGGACGCGGCGGCGGCTTCGGTGGCTTTTCCGGAGGTGGTGGCGGCTTCGGCGGCGGCGGTGCGTCCGGAGGCTGGTGAGTTTCTATTTAAATTATAAAAAATAGTGGGATTGGGAATGGCGCTGATTGACAAGTATTTTTCAAAGGACGATTTACAGCAGATTACCGTAGCCTGTGGCGAAGCCGAAAAGCAGACGGCTGGTGAGATTCGGGTCAGCATTTTCAGCAAGCGACCCCGAAAATTACGGGAAAAGAGTCTGGAGGAGATGGCGCTGGACGAGTTTTTCCGGCTGGGCATGGACAAGACCCGGGATCAGACCGGAATTTTACTGCTGATTATTTTGGCGGAGCGGAAATTCCAGATTCTGGCGGATCGCGGCATTAACGCTAAAGTTGATCAGCCGACCTGGGATGAACTGGCTGACACACTATCAGAATATTTTAAAAATGGTAAGTATCTGGAAGGTGTGCAGCATTGTGTCCGGCGGATGGGCGCGATTCTCGCGCAGCATTTTCCAATTAAAAGTGATGATACCAATGAACTGAGCAATGAAGTCAGTGTGCAATAGAATTATCAAAGAGGTATGAGGAGGAGACGTGCGCAAAATCATCATTATCGGATTTGGAGCCGGTCTGATTGCCAGCTTGCTGTTGGCATCAGCCTGCCAGCCAAAGAAGTCAAAGGGTGTTAAAATGGAGGATAAAGTCCTGCAGTCGCTGGTGGATCGGATGCTTGCCGAGTTTGGTCGGGAGCATCAGCAGCGCATTGCCACGGGTGTCCGGCAGGTCAGTCAATTCTGGCAGGAGTGCGACGGTGACACGGCGGCGCTGGAAGCCTTTTGCCTGGGAAATTTTTTGGCGGATGAAGCCGAACGGGAACAGGCTTTTCAGCGTTTGGAGGCGGCATTCGAGATGCTGAACGGATTAATGGTGGAGCAGGAGCGGGCATTTCAGTGGCATCTTCAGGTGGATACCGGTCCGGTGCTTCCGCTGGATTATCTGCTGGCTAATTTCAGTCTGGCGTCGCATGTGGAGGAGGATTTGTACAAGACAAAAATCGCCTTTTTCGTGCTGCTCAATTATGAGGTCAAGACGCTGACGGATATGATAAAGAGCGGTGCCCAGTGGTCGCGCCGTCAGTGGGCTGAAACGCGTCTGGCGCAGCATTTTACCTCCCGGGTGCCGGCGGATGTAGCGCAGCGGCATTATGAAGCCTATGTCAAAGCCGACGACTATATCAGCAATTACAACATTTACATGCATAATCTGCTCGATGTAAAGGGGCAGCGGCTTTTTCCCGCAGGGCTGAAACTGATCTCGCACTGGGGTCTGCGGGATGAACTGAAAGCCCAGTATGCTGAAGATGACGGCTTGCCGCGGCAGCAGATGATTTACGATGTCATGCAGAAAATTATCCGTCAGGAGATTCCCCGGGTGGTAATTGATAACCCGGAGGTAGTCTGGAAAGTTGCCACGAATGAGGTCAGCGGTGCCAGCCGCGATAGCAGCCGCGAGCCGGATACCCGTTATGCGATGCTGAAAGCCACCTTTTTAGCCGAGCGGGCGGTGGACCCTTACTATCCAATTTGTCCCACCAAAATCGAGCGCCGTTTTCGGCAAGACCGGGAAATTCCCGAAGAGACGGTAGAACAACTATTCGCCGAGCTGCTGTCCTCGGCGGAGTTTCAGAAAACCGGAAAGCTGATTGAAAAGCGGCTGGGACGACCGCTGCAACCCTTTGATATCTGGTATAAAGGTTTCCGCACGGCGTCCCGATACAGTGAGCGGGAACTGGATGAGTATGTCCAAGCCCGCTATCCGACGGTGGCTGCCTTTAAGGCGGATATCGCGAATATTTTGCAGACGCTGGGATTCAGGCGCGAGACCGCCGAGTTTATCGCCTCGAAAATAGAGGTTGACCCGGCGCGGGGTGCCGGACATGCCATGGGCGCCGGACGGCGCAGCGACAATGCGCATCTGCGCACCCGGGTGCCAGAAAGCGGCATGAATTACAAAGGTTTTAATATTGCGGTTCATGAACTGGGTCATAACGTGGAGCAGGTGCTTTCGCTGAATCGGGTGGACCATACCTTGCTGGAAGGGGTGCCCAACACGGCGTTTACCGAAGCCTTTGCCTTTATCTTCCAGAAAAGAGATTTGGAGATTCTCGGTCTGGATTCCGAAGATGCAGACCGCGCTCATCTCGACGCCCTTAATCAGCTCTGGTCAACGGCGGAAATTGCAGGTGTGGCACTGGTGGACATGGCGGTCTGGCGCTGGATGTATGCCAACCCGGAAGCCACGGCAGCGGAGTTGAAAGCGGCGGTAATCCAGATCGCTCAGGATGTCTGGAACCGGTACTTCTATCCGGTTCTGGGTCACAAAGATGCACCGATCCTGGCGATCTATTCGCATATGATTGACGGCGGTATGTATCTGCCCGATTATCCGCTCGGGCATATCATTCAGTTTCAGATTGAAGAATATATCCAGGGGAAAAATTTGGGGCAGGAGATGGAGCGCATGTGCGTTCAGGGTTCGATTACCCCCACCCTCTGGATGGAACAGGCAGTGGGTGAAAGCATTTCGGTTACGCCGCTGCTGAAAGCCGCCGGCAAAGCCCTGAAAGTGCTTCGGTGACAGAGCGCATCCGTAATTGATTCACAGACGGATAAGCCTGTCTGGAATATATAAAAAAAAGCCCGATTTTAAAATCGGGCTTTTAGCGTTTCAACTGGATTCGGATCATTTGATCAGAATCATTTTCCTGACCTGCCGGAACTCGCCGGTACCGTTTTTATGAGGACTGTAGACTTCAATCCGATAGAAATAGACCCCGGAGCCGAGATCACCGGCATCCCATGTCACTGAATACAACCCGGTCGGCTGAGTCGCATTTACCAGATTGGCAACTGCGCGACCGTTGATATCATAAATTGACAGCATTACGCGAGATTGCCGCGGCAATTCATAGCGAATCGTTGTCGTCGGATTGAAGGGATTGGGGTAATTGTTATCCAGACGATAGTGTGTGATCATTGGGTAAGCGGATTCCAGAGCAACCGGCATGATAGTAAAAGACCACGGTCGTTGGTCACTTTCTGAACCCCAGACCGTGTCAATTCCGCTATAGGCAGAGACTTTCCAGTAGTATTTTCCCGGAGCCAGCGAATCAAAGGTGAGCGTCGTATCGGTTCCGACATTGATAAACGTATCCACAATTGCAAAACTGCTATCGGTGCTCAAAGCAAAATCATACGCAGGGGTTTCACCGGTATCGTGGTCTATACTGGCGCTCCAGCTGAATGTAAGGGTCGTCGTTCCTCCTAACCAGCCGTCCACCGGGCTGATCATACTAAAGAGTGAAGGTGGATCATTAACCGGCGTTACGGTCAGCAGTACGGTATCGCTTAGCGTCGAATCATGTAGAGTGGCACTGAGGAAAATTTGTCCGGTGCCATTCCAGTTTTCAGCCAGACTGACCCAAGCCACGTTGAATTCATCCAGTCTGACGCTGATTGCGATGGTATCGCTGGTGGTGGTGAATTCAAGGGCGCTGCCCTCTGGTGTGACGCTGAATATAGTATCCAGATCGGCGATATCAAAATCGGCAGTATCCTCGGGGACTTCCCGATCTGGTACGGGTGAGATTATCTGGATCGTCGGTTGGGCGCTGCTGCCATGGATTTCCAAAACGGCGGTTCCCTGCGAGCTGAATATGGCATCTCCAGAGGTGTAGATACTGCTGATATTCCTCACCTCGATTTGTGCCGAGTAATCCCAGAGCCGGAAACCGATCGGATTGCCAGGGGTGAAACCGTCTTTTTCGGGGGTGGTGGGATCGTCGGTGGCGGCGACTAGGTCCAGATA
>Ga0129302_1000917_pt1 | contig 21900 bp, 23 predicted proteins | sample BlaSprsedimmetaG_FD_94476 | JGI IMG/M metagenome (GOLD analysis project Ga0129302, IMG submission 94476) | Hot spring sediment bacterial and archeal communities from California, USA to study Microbial Dark Matter (Phase II) - Blank Spring... | ecosystem: Environmental > Aquatic > Thermal springs...
CACCAGAATCACCCGACGGGCCTTAAGTTCCCTGACGCAGACCTCAAGGTCGGCGGCCAAGCCTTTTATCCCCCAAGCCTGACGCCGGCCGGGTCCGGAGTCACCATGCCCCGGCAGGTCAAACGCCGCCACCGCCTGCTCGCCACCAAAACGAGCCAGCTGCGGAGCCCAGTAGCTCCGGCGACAAGTCCAGCCATGGACAAAGAGCAGCAAGGGCTCGCCCTCGCCCCGGCGCTCACCAACCAGGATTGTCCCATCGTGTCCTCGCAACTTACAAAGCGTGGCGCCGCCAACGGCTGAATCAGCAATCACGCAAATCCTCCAAAATTACCTCCGCCGGACTGGCCCGGACAACAACAGTTTCATCAGCGCGGCCTGGTTGCTGACCCCGGTCTTGAGAAAGATGGCCTTGAGATGGGACCGCACCGTATGGAGGTTGATGTGGCAGCGCCGAGCCACCGCCGCGGGCTCGGGGGTCACCGTCATGGCCCGGGCAACCCTGATTTCCGCCTCGGACAACCCATAAAGCCGACGTAACCGTCCGGCATCAAGCGAGATCCCGGCGGCGGGGTCGTAAAAATAGACCACCACGTGGGCCGAAGATTCACCCGCCACCGGAACTTCCGGGTGAATCGGCCGAACCAGCAGTTGTATCCCGGCTCCATCGTGATCCTGAACCCCCACCGTGCCGCCATTATGGTCGAATCGGCGGCTGGCCGCCGCGCGCAAGCTTTGCCGCAGCAACTTTTGCAGGCGGTTATCGGCGCTTGCGTCGGCCAGTCGCAAGCGGTCGTCGACGCTCCCCAGGCCGCCCCCGGCGGTCCGCAATCTCTCCGCCCCGGGGCTGGTGTACACCGGCCGCAGCTCGTGGTTCAGCAGTATGAACGGCAGGGTCTCGCGCCCCGCCGCCCGGGCCACGGCCTCATCCCGAGCCCGAGCCGCCGCGATCTGCCTGGCGAGTACCAGCGACTGCTGGAGATGGGGGACAAAACCGTTGATAAACTCGGTTTCCGCTTCACTGTAATGCCCCTGGCGCCGGGCGCGCTGAATCAGCAACTGCGCCGAACGTTCGGCATCCTGATAGATGGTGCCGCAGACCCCATGATGAATATCCTGGGGACCGGCCCAGTCATTGAAGAATTCGGTACGGTAGAAATCAGGTTGCTTGCAACTGAAGTGAAGGTAGGTGGAGTAGAGCCGGCCCGGTTTTTTGCGCCGCAACTCCGGGCGCCAAGGACAGGCGTTGACATAATGCTCGACGTAGCGCCGATGATAGTCATCATCGATATTTAGCTTGCAGCTGGAAAGAACCTGATCGGCCTCGGCATTGAGCATAAGAACGCGGGCCGAGCGGGAGCGGGTAAGGTCCACCAGCTCCCGCAGAAAAGTCGACCAGGCGGAAGAATCGTTGACGGTGGAGTAAATGACGGCGATCAGCCGCTCTCGCTCCGGCCACAAACTACTACTCAAGTTAATTTCGCTTCCCATTACCCAACCAAGTGGCAGTGGCACCTGCGGTGCCATTCAGAGCCCCCCAACCGTCATGGGGCACCCCGGCCAAGGCCGCATGACGAGGTGCCGGCCGTTTTTTTGCTTACCATGCCGGCGAAATCGGAGGCCGGCGCCCCCGCTCTCCCGCCAGCCGAACTTTACAGCCCCTTTTGTGTAGCGCCTGCCAGCCGGTTTGTCAACCAAAACACCCCCCTCAAACTCACCACTACCGTGGCAGCAGGGATCTTCAGGCCCCGGCCATAAACGACAAGCAAGCATCGCCTGGGACCTTCCGGGGCCTGACGCCGTGGGATAGGGCCGCCCTGACAGCAGCAAACCCACATGATCCACCGTAAGCATTCAACGGTAGAGCCGATTTTGCCGGATGTAGGCGGCCACCGGGGCGGGAACCGAATCGGCCACCGACTCGCCCCGGCGTACCCGGCTGCGAATATTGGTGGCCGATACCGGCACCGCATCCACCGGGCAGGGGTAAATCAGGCCACCCTGACGGTGGCGCCAGGGTCGCAGGTCCGGGGGGGAAGAGTGAGACGGCGATCCAGCAGCCGGGGGCAGAAATCCGGGCAGATCGTTCAGCAGACCGGCCAATCGGCCCGGGGCCAGATCGGGCCGCTCGGCCACCAGGAAGTCGGCGTAGCGAAAAAGCTCCTGATAGTTCTTCCAGGTGGTTATTTCGGCAAAGGCGTCGGAGCCGATGATAAAGAAGAGAGGGCAGGCAGCGGGCAGGTTCCGCCGCAGTTCCCGCAGGGTGTCGATACTGAAGGAGGGACCGAGACGCTGCTGCTCCATCCGGCTGACCACCATGGCTGGCCGGCCGGTCAGGGCCAGTTCCAGCATGGCCGCCCGGTGAGCAAAGGAGGAAACCGGTTCGCCCAGCTTGTGGGGGGGCTGGGCGGCGGGGATAAAAACCACCAGGTCAAGGGCAAAGCCGTCACGAGCCGCCGCCGCCAGCACCAGATGACCGTTATGGACCGGATCGAAGGTGCCACCCAGGATCCCGATCCGGCTGCCCGGTTCCGCCCTGAAATCCATGGACCGCCCTACCCCCTGACCTGCCCCTCGCCGTAGACGATGAATTTGCGGGTGGTCAACTCACGCAGCCCCATGGGACCGTAGGCGTGCAGCTTGGTGGTACTGATTCCGATCTCCGCGCCCAGGCCGTATTGGCCGCCGTCGCTGAAGCGGGTGGAGGCGTTGACCATCACCGAGGAGGCATCCACCTCGCGAATAAAACGCTGGGCCCGGGGATGGTGGGTGGTGACGATCACCTCGGTGTGCTGGGAACCATAGCGGACGATATGAGCCATGGCCTCGTCCATATCGCTCACAACCTTGACCGCAAGAACCAGATCAAGAAACTCCATCCCCCAATCCTCCTCAACGGCCGGCTTGGCGGTGGGAGACAGGGCCAGGGTCTGGGGGCAGCCCCGCAGCTCCACCCCGGCATCCGCCAGCTTGGCCCCGATGGCGGGCAGGAATTCCGCCGCCACCGCTCGATGGACCAGCAGACACTCCAGGGCGTTGCAAACCCCGGGACGCTGGGTCTTGCCGTTGAGCACGATATTGGCCGCCATCTCCAGATCGGCACTCTCATCGACAAAAACATGGCAGACCCCCTTGTAGTGCTTGAGTACCGGAATCCGGGAGTTTTCAGCGACAAAACGGATCAGGCCCTCACCGCCCCGGGGGATGATCAGATCAATCTCCTCCTCCAGGCGCAACATGCAGGTCACCGCCTCGCGGTCGGTTACCGGAATCACCTGGATGGCGGCCGGCGCGATCCCCTCCGCCGCCAGGCAATCCCGCAAAACCCTGGCCAGGGCCAGGTTGGAGTGGAGGGCCTCGGAACCGCCCCGCAGGATCACGGCATTGCCCGCCTTGAGGCAGAGGGCGGCGGCATCGACGGTGACGTTGGGGCGGGATTCGTAAATCATCCCGATCACCCCCAGAGGAATTCGCATCCGGCCCACCATGATCCCGCTGGGACGGCGCACCATCTCGGAGATCTCCCCCACCGGATCGGGCAAGGCCGCCACCTCTTTGAGACCGGTGACCATGGAATCGATCACCTTGTCGCTCAAGGCCAGCCGATCCAGCATGGCGGCGGAAAGCCCCTTTTGCCGGCCGGCGGCCAAATCCTTCTCGTTTTCGGCCTGGATAAACTCCTTGCGGACCAGCAGGGCTTCGGCCATGGCCGCCAGCACCCGATCCTTGACGGTGGTGGGAAGATTGGCGACCTGCCGGGAAGCCCGGCGGGTTTCCTGGGCCAAAGCCCTGATTTCCGCTTCCATGCTCATTGTCCTCTCCTTTTGGCTACTCTTTCCCGATCAGAACCAGGTTATCCCGGTGGATAACCTCATCGGCACCCTTATAACCCAAAATATCGGCAATGGCCGAGGTTTTTACTCCCCTGATGCCGCGCAGGGCCTCGGAGTCGTAGGCCACCAGGCCGGCGGCCAGGGCCCTGCCCTCCTGGTCCAGGCAGTGGACCGGATCACCCACCCCGAAGGAGCCGCGCACCTCGATGATCCCCGAGGGCAGCAGGCTGCGCCCTCCCTGAACAATGGCCCGGCAGGCCCCGGCATCCAGGACCAGAAAACCTTTGGGCCGCAGGGTATAGGCGATCCAGTGCTTGCGCCCCTTCATCTTCTGGGGTTCGGGCAGGAAAAAGCTGCCCACCTCATCGCCGGCAAAAAGGCGGCCAAGAATATCCGGCTCCCGGCCGGGGCCGATGAAGGAGCAGCCGCCCCGGGCCGCCACGATCCGGGCGGCCTTGAGTTTGCTCAGCATGCCGCCGGTCCCCACCCCGCTGCGAACCGCTCCGGCCATGGCCTCGATCTTCTCGTCGATCCGAACCACGGTGCGCAGCGGGCGAGCGGCGGGATCGAGAGCCGGATCGGCGGTGTAGAGGGCGGCCACATCGGTCAGGCAGACAAAGAGATCGGCCTCGGTGAGGTTGGTGACCATGGCGGCCAGGTTGTCGTTGTCGCCAAAGCGCAACTCCTCCACCGAGACGGCGTCGTTTTCGTTGATAATCGGCACCAGCCGCCACTGCAACAGGGTGAAAAGGGTATTACGGGCATTGAGATAACGGTCGCGGCGGGAAAAAACATCGTGGGTCAGCAGCACCTGAGCGACCTTGGCGCCAAGCTGCTCGAAGATCTTTTCATAGGCCCGCATCAGGCTGCTCTGGCCGATGGCCGCCACCGCCTGCTTCTCCCGCAGGAGCAGGGGGCGGTTGCCCAGGCCCAGCTTGCGGCGCCCCGCCGCCACCGCCCCCGAACTGACCACCAGCACCTCCCGCCCCTCCCGGCGCAGCTGCTCGATCTGATGGGCCAGGCTGTCCAGCACCGGATAGTTCAACCCTTCGGCGGTGGTAAGCACCGCCGAACCGACCTTGACCACCACCCGCCGAGCCCGGTCAAGATGGCAACGCCGCTGGCGCAGTTCCTCTTCACTCATGGTTCTCTTCCTGCTCGGCGGGTTCCTCCCCGGCCGGCTCAACCCGGGCCAACTGCCGGGAGATATCACTGATCAGCTGGGGCAGCCCCTGCCCCCCCATGGCCGAGATGGGCTGCACCGTGACCCCCGCCTCGGCAAAGCGCTTTTGCAATTCCCGCAACTGCCGCCCTTCAGCATCGAGCAGATCGATCTTGTTGAGTACCACCAGACGGGGCCGCTGCAACAGATCGGCCTGGTACTGGGCCAATTCATTCTCCAGCATCCGGTACTGCTCCAGGGGATCACCATCCCGGCCGGAGGCGTCGATCACCTGCAGCAGTAACCGGGTCCGTTCGATATGGCGCAGAAAGGTGTGCCCCAACCCGGCGCCCAGGTGGGCATCCTCGATCAGGCCGGGAATATCGGCGATGGTGCAGGGGGGGCGATCAGGGAAAAAAAGCACCCCGAGCTGGGGTGAGAGGGTGGTGAAAGGGTAGTCCGCCACCTTGGGGGTGGCAGCGGTAAGCCGGGCCAGCAGGGTCGATTTGCCGGCATTGGGCAGACCGATCAGCCCTACATCGGCGATCAGCTTCAACTCAATGCGGTACCATAACTCCTCCCCGGGCTTGCCCTTGGTGGCAATCCGGGGGGCCCGATTGGTGGAGGAGGCAAAATGGACATTGCCCCGGCCGCCCGCCCCGCCGCGAGCCGCCACAAAACGCTGACCATCTCGGACCAGATCGGCCAGGATCTCGCCGCTTTCCACGTCCCGCAGCACCGTGCCCAAGGGCACCATCACCAGGCAGTCTTCGCCGCCCCGGCCATGCTTCTTGCGCCCCTTGCCCCCGCTCCCTTTCTCCGCCAGAAAATGGGAGCGGTACTTGAAATCGAGCAGCGAGGTCAGACGGGAGGATGCCTCGATGAGCACATCGCCGCCCTTGCCGCCGTCACCGCCGTCGGGACCGCCCTTGGGGACGAACTTCTCGCGGCGAAAACTGACGCAACCACTGCCGCCATCACCGGCCTTGACAAAGAATTTTGCCTCATCGATGAATGACATAGCGTTTGCCGGCAAGTAAAGGATGAACCCGGGGCGACAAGGAACCGAACAATGGCCGGGCCGCAAAAAGAAACGTTCACCGGCACCGCCGGGCTATCTTGTCCCGGACGACAGCGGTGAACGCTGACCAAAAACAGGGGTTCACCGCGGAGCGGAGAACCGCAAAGCAGAACTATTCGGCGGCCACCGCCTCGGGGGGGTAGACACTTACCCGCTTGCGATTGCGGCCGAAGGTTTCGAAGGTCACCACCCCGTCAACCTTGGCGAACAGGGTATAGTCCCGCCCCAATCCGACGTTGGTGCCGGGGTGAATTTTGGTGCCCAACTGGCGAACCAGGATGTTGCCAGCTCTGACCACCTGACCGCCGAAACGCTTAACCCCGCGCCGCTGGGAATTACTGTCGCGGCCGTTTTTCGAGCTGCCGCCCGCTTTTTTATGTGCCATGACTCAAGTCCTCTCGATTACAGAATCTCTTTGATTTCCAAAGCGGTGAAGGGCTGACGATGACCGTTTTTCAGCCGATAACCCTTACGGCGCTTTTTCTTGAAGACCAGAATCTTCTTGGCCTTGTCCTGCTCGACAATCCGGGCCACCACCTTGGCACCCTCCACCACGGGGCGACCGATCTTGACCTCGGTTCCGTCCGCCACCAGGAGGACATCGTCCAGCTCCACCGTATCCCCGACCTCGCCGACGAGCTTTTCCACTCGCAGACGCTCACCGGGCGCCACCTGGTACTGTTTGCCACCGGTGCGAACTATTGCGTACATAGCTTCCTCCAAATCTCGACTGTCGCCGTCTGCCCGCAGCCAGACGGCCCTATAAAGTAAACCTCGATACATAGCCTCACGGCCGCTAATTGTCAAGCAGAAAGTACTCCCTGCCGGCGGAGGTCAAGCCCAGATCAGATCATATTTTTCCGGGTGATTATCCTTCAGCGGCATGATGTGAATCCGCTTGCCGCACTTCTTCTCGAGATAGTCTATGGTATTGGCCTCCTCCCGCAGGATCAGCTCCGCCACCCGGGGATGGGAACGAACGGTGACCGCCCCTCCCTCCCGCCGGCAGGCCTCCCGCTCGATGGTGCGGAAGATCTCATAGCTCAAGGTCCGACTGGAGCGCAAAACTCCGGTACCATGGCAACAGGCGCAGGGCTCACAGAGCAGATGCTCCAGATCCTCCCGGTTGCGTTTCCGGGTCATCTGCACCAGGCCGAACTCGGAAACCCGCAGGATATTGAGCCGACTTTTATCCTTTTTGGCCGCCTCCCTCAAGGCATTGAACACCGCCTCCCGGTGGGACTCATCCTCCATGTCGATAAAATCGACGATGATAATGCCCCCGATATTGCGCAACCTCAGTTGATAGGCGATCTCCTTGGCCGCCTCCATGTTAGTCTTGAAGATGGTCTCCTCCAACCCGCTCTTGCCGACATAACGCCCGGTATTGACATCGACCACGGTCAGAGCTTCGGTGGACTCGATGATGATATAGCCGCCGCAACGCAGCCAGATCTTGCGATCCAGAGCACGATTAACCTCCAGATCGACCCCGTGGGCCTCGAAGAGCGGGGTTTTACCATCGGCCAGCCTGACCCTCTCCTTGAGGTGGGGTGCGAAGGTGCCGACGAAATTCAGCACCCGCTCATAGGTTTTCTCCTCATCCACCAGCATCTGGTCAACTTCCGGGGAGAAGATATCCCGCACCACCCGCAGGGTGATGTCGATATCCTCGTAAACCAGGCTGGGCACCGGGACCTCGCCGGCCCGATCCCGGATCTCGTCCCAGGTGTGGAGCAGAAACTCCATATCCGCCTCGAGATCCTCGTTGCTGGCCAACTCCGCCACCGTCCGGACGATGAATCCGGTGCCGGCCGGACGCAGGGCCTCGATATCATTACGCAGCATTCGCCGCACATCCTCATCCTCGATCTTGCGCGAAACCCCGATATGGTCGGTCATCGGCATAAAGACCAGGTTGCGGCAAGGCAAGGTGATATGACAGGTAAGCCGGGCCCCCTTGCTCCCCAGGGGTTCCTTGCAGATCTGCACCAGAAGATCCTGACCCTCGTGGAGCAGGTCCTCGATATTATGGCCGGGGGTGCGGCGGCAGAGGGTGTCGCTGTCCTCGCCGCAGCAGGTGGCGCTGCTTTCGCCATCGCATTGGCGGCAATTATCAAGGCGCTTCTCCACCTCATTGGAGGTGACCAGGACGTCATCGACGTAGAGAAAACCGGTCCGCTCCAGGCCGATATCAACGAAGGCGGCCTGCATGCCGGGCAGCACCCGCACCACCCGGCCCCGGTAGATATTGCCCACCAACCCCTTCTCGGAAGGATGCTCCAGGTAAAACTCCGCCAGATTACCATGCTCCAGCAGGGCGATCCGAATCTCGTAGGGATTGGCATTAATCAACAACTTAGATGACAAACCATTACTCCTTATTCCGCGTCTTTGCTCCACAGTTTAAGCACCCGGGCAGCGCGCAGCTGCTCCGGGGCCAGGGAGAAGCAGGCTCCCGCCGCCTCCAGGGGCTTGACCGTGGGCCGGCTGGCCTCCTGAACCAGAACCAGTTCCAGTTCGCCGGGTCCGTGGACCACGCAGTCGTGGATGGCGGGGCGAACATCCAGGGTGCGCTCCTTCCCTTTACGTTGAACTGTCATAACAAATTCATCGTTGGCCAGCAAGTCGGCTGCCACTCGGGGATCAAATTTTCGCTCGCCCTCCCTCGGCAGGGTGATCCGATAGGCGCTGAGCGATCTGACCGCCTGGCCCCGGCCTCCCGGCCGTAGAGAGAGGATCTCCAGCCCGGAGGGCAGTTGCCGATTCAGGGCACGGCGGGCCGCTTCGGAATCGGCCAGGGGAAGGGTCAGCTCCAGCCAGAGAAACTCCGCCAGGCTTTCGGTACCAAGGGGCAGGGCCGGGCCGAAGGAGACTTTGGGGCTGGGATTGAAACCCTGGCTGAAGGAGAGGGGCCAGCCGGCCCGCCGAAAGGCCCGGAAAAAAATCTGCATGATCTCCAGGTGACCCAGGAGTCGGGCCTCGGCCCGCCGAGCGTAAATCAATCGATAACCCACCGCCAGCGGGGGCTTGCCCCCGGGGGCGGGGGGCGGGTCAACCCGCCTTGGGCTCTGCCCCCCATCCCCTGGCCACTTCCGAAAAACCACCGGTTTCACTCGCTTAAAATCGCAGAGCCCGCATTGGGCGCAACCATGGACCCGGCAGTCGGGGGTATACTCCTCCACCAGAGCCTTCCGGTACTCCTCGACCAGGAACCGGCGCTCCACTCCGACATCGATATGATCCCAGGGCTGGGGCTCGTCATCCCGACGACGACGCAGGTAGGAGTCCAGATCCAGGCCCAACTCGGCGGCGGCCGTTTGCCAGCGTTCCAGGTTGAAATGATCGGACCAGGCATCAAGCCGGGCCCCGGCTCGCCAGGCCTTTTCCAGCAGCAACCCCAAACGGCGGTCGCCCCGGCAGAACACCCCTTCAAGAAAGCTCTGACGGGGGTCGTGCCATTTAAGCTTGAATTTCCGGTTGCGCAGTTTCTCCTTGAGAAAATCGATCCGGGCAAACCCCTCGGCAATTCCCAGCTGGGGCTCCCGCTCGAAGGGGGTGTGGGGCTTGGGCACGAAAATGGCGCTACTCACCGTAACCTGGCCGCGGCCACCGCCGGCCCGCAACACCTTGCCGGCCAGCTCGGGAATCGCGGCCAGGTCCTCCTCGGTCTCGGTGGGCAGGCCGAACATGAAATAGAGCTTAATCAACTGCCAGCCCAGGCTAAAGGCGGAAGTGGCGGCATTGAGCAGGTCCGCCTCGCTAATCCCCTTGTTGATCACCCGCCGCAGCCGCTCGCTGCCCGCCTCGGGAGCCAGGGTGAAACCGGTCTTGCGCACCCGGCGGATCTGCTTCATCATCTCCCGGGTCAGGGTTCCCACCCGCATCGACGGCAGCGACAGGGAGACCCGGCGGGCGGCCAGGGCATCCATCAACCGGATCAGCAGATCGTTGATGCAGGCATAGTCGCCGGTACTCAAGGAGAGCAGGGCAGCTTCGTCAAAACCACTCTCGTCAAGCTTGCGCAGCGTTTCGGCCAGCACCTTTTCCGGGTCCCGCTCCCGAACCGGCCGGTAGATGATCCCGGCCTGACAGAAACGGCAGCCCCGGGTGCAGCCCCGGGCGATCTCAACCCCCAGCCGGTCATGGACAATCCGGGTGGCCGGCACCAGGGGCGGAGCCTGGGAGGCCACCGCGTCCAGATCGGCCAGCACCCGCCTCCGGGGCGGAGGCAACTCGGGGTGGAGATTGTCGATTCCCAGCAGGAAGCCTTGCCGATCGTAACGGGGTTGAAAAAATGAGGGCACATAAACTCCGGCCACTTTGGCCAGTCGCGGCAGAAGCTCCGACCGTGGCCACTCCTCCCGCTTGGCCCGCTCAACCAGGGTCAGAATCTCCGGCAGGGCCTCCTCGCCATCCCCCAGGAGGATGGCATCGAAAAAGTCGGCCACCGGCTCGGGATGGAAGGCGCAGGGGCCACCCCCGATTACCAGGGGATGGGCATCACCGCGCTCCGCCGCCCGCAAGGGCAAGCCGGCCAGATCCAGAATGGTGAGAATATTGCTGTAGCACAGTTCATAGGGGAGAGTGATCCCCAGCAGATCGAAATCGGCCAGGGGTCGCCGTGATTCCAGGGAGAAGAGGGGCAAGCCCGCCTGCCGCAGGGCCGCCTCCAGGTCGAGATCCGGCGCGTAGGCCCTTTCCGCCAGCCACTCCGGCCGGGCGTTGACCAGATGGTAGAGAATCTGCAAGCCCTGGTGGGACATGCCGATCTCATAAAGGTCGGGAAAGATCAGAGCCAGCCGCAGGTCGGACCGGTCCCAATCCTTCTTGACCGCATTAAATTCGTTACCGCAATAACGCCCAGGCCTTGCGATGCCAGCAAGGATGGTGTCCAAATCGATCTTATCCATCTTTGTTATTTACCGAGAATTATTCACTAAATTGACAACAGAGCCCAATAATCCTATCGCACCTGCTCCAGAAGAAAACCGCGGGGGATGGCAAGCTGAAATTCGGCGGCGGGCGGGCAATCGGCCAGTATCTCACTGAGCCGGATAGTCAAGTCCACACCCTGGTGGCGGCGGGTAAGCAGTTCAATTCGGTGGGGCACCGGCAAAATCCCCGACGAATCCTCCGTTGACACCGGCCGGTACTGATCAAAAACAATCTCGGTGGGGGCCCCGCCCCGCCGCTCGAAAAGCTGAATCCGCCGCACCAGGCCGGGCGAATCGGCTGTGGCGGGCAGGTAGAGCAGGCGGGCATAGCGGGGCTCGGCCAGTTCCAGCCAGTACCCCCCATCCTCCCCCGGCTCCCGCTCACGGTAAACCGCGACAATCTCCGGAGCAAAGGGCAAACCACCGCTGAACCAGTCAAAAAGAGAATCGGTCAGGACTTCCGGAGTGACCCCTCCGGGCAGATAGCGCCGGAAGGCCTCGGCCCCGAGCGGCCCCTCATAAGCCTTGGCGTCGGCCACCGCCACCAGTCGAAATCGGTCCCCATCCACCATCAGGGCCAACACCGGCCGCCCCAGGGGGTCGGTACCGAAAAATATGAGGCGGGAGGGACGCATCAACCGCAGGTAGCCCGGCAGCATCCCGGAACGGAGCAGGGAGCGCCAGCTTACTTCCATCTCGGCGTCAAGGCAGCGCAATCGCTGGCGGCGCTGCGCCATGGCGGCCGCAAACTCCTGTTCCACTGCCAGCCGGGCCGGACCGAGTACCGGCTCCCCCAACGTTGGCGGACGGATGGCGCAACCGCCAAGCAACAATAAGAGCAGCAGCCCCGCCAGCGGGGCGACCAGGCCGGCTAAACCCGGCCTCACCGAGCCAGTTCCTTGAGCTTTTCTTCGATCACCAGCCACCGTTCCCGGTCCTCCTCCGGATCGAGCAACTCCAAGGCCCGGCCATAGGCCGCCGCCGCCTCGGCAATCCGGCCCAACTTGTGATAGGTGTCACCCAAATGATCATGAATCACCGGATCATCGGGCAGCATCCGCACCGCCTGCTCCAACTCCTCCGCCGCCCGCCGGTAGTCGCCGAGCCGGAAATAAACCCAGCCCAGGCTGTCGCGAATGGCGCCATCGTCGGGCTTGAGTCGAATCGCTTCCTCAATGTACTCCCGGGCCTTTTCCAGATTCTCGTTGCGATCGGCCCAGGTGTAACCAACGTAGTTCAAGGCGAAGGGATCGTGGGGATCAAGGGCAAGAACCTCGCGCATCTTGGCCAGGGCCGCGTCGGAGTGACCGATCTTCTCCAGATAGAGGGCGTACTCAAACAGCACCTTGACGGTGCGGCCCAACTCCCGCAAGGCGCGGTCAAAAACCAGCATCCCCTGCCCGGCGTCCTGCCATTCGGCGTGGAGCAGGGCCAGAGTGACGTAGAAACTGAGAAAACGGTGCTCCGGATCCGCCAGGGCCCGGGTCAGCACCGCCATGGCCCCGGCCGGGTCATCCTTGCCGTGGTAAATTCGGGCCAGCATCAGCACCGCGTCCTCGTAGCCGGCATCGCCCGGACGGATCTCTTCCAGCAGCGCCCGGGCTTCACCAATTCGATCCATGCGGTAGTAGGCCAACACCAGCAGGGAACGCACCGCGTCCAGACTCGGCTCATCGGAGAGCAAGTTCCGCAGCAGGGCGGCCGCTTCCTCAAAGCGTCCCTCATCCACCAAAATCCGGGCGATGGTCAGGTCCACGTTGCCGACGTCGCTGATATAGTGGCGCAATTCGGCCAGTTCGGCCAAGGCATCATCCACCCGGTTCATCCGCAGGTAGAGGTTGGCCAGCAAGCCCCGGGCCCGCTCATCGGTCGGATCCTCGGCCACCATCTGCCGATAGAGGTGTAAGCTTTCATCATAACGCCCGGCCAGCTCATAGACTCCGGCCAGCTCGCGGGCCAGGGCCGGAGACCAACTCAGGGCCAGGGCCCGCTCATAGGAGGTCAGGGCAGCGTCCATCTCGCCCAAATCGCGATAAAGTCGTGCCAGATAATAGTGGCCCATCATAAATCCGGGATGGTTCATGGTCAGCTCTTCCAAGAGCTCCCGGGCCGCGGGCAACCGCTCCCCTTCCACGTAGAGAGCCGCCAGCAGCAGAGTGATATTGGGGTTGCCGGGATCCTCGGCCAGGATATCCCGGTAGATGGCCGCCGCCCGCTCGGGATCCCCCGCGGCACTGTAAAGATTGGCCAACAGCCCGCGAGCGGCGGTATCGTCCGGTCGCAGCTCGACCATCCGCTGGACCCAGATAAGCGCCTCGTCCCGCTTGCCCTGGCGCAGGAGCAGCATCGCCAGGCTGCGCATCACGTAATCGGCCTCTCGGTCACAGAGCAGGGCCTGTTCGTAAGCGTAACGGGCCTCTTCCAGACGGCCATCCAGCTCGGCGCTCTTGGCCCAGGCAAAATGAAAATAGGCACAGGCCGGAGAGACCGCCTCCTCATAAGGCTCCAGTTCGGCGGCAAAACGAGGCGCGGAATAATCTGCCGGCGGGGCACCCCACCAGGCGCAACCACCGCCAGCCGCCAGGGCCAGCAGTAGAACGATGAGCGAAAGATTATACCTGGTCATGGTCATCCGCGTTTGCCTGAACGGGGTCCGGGCGGCCAATTGCCAGCAGCCCCTTTTGCACCAAAAGTTCCCGAACCGGCGGCCAAACTTGACGACGAACCCCTTCGATGTCGCCAATCGCGTCAATCCGCCGCATTCGCGAGTCGTTGAAGCCGGCGAAAATTTCCGCCACCCGGCGCAGATACTCTTCCTGTTCAAAGTCATTGAGACTCTCTCCCCGTAACTCCCGCACCCGCCGAACCCCCACCGCCGGCGGTGCCTCCAGCAGAAGGACCAGGTCGGGCCTGGGCGCGAACGACTCATTGAGGGCCAGCAGGACGGCAGGATCATGGCCCGCCGCTCCCTGGTAGGCGACGGTGGAAAAATAGTAGCGATCGGTCAGCACCACCTTACCAGCCGCCAGGGCCGGAGCGATCAGTTGGGCCACGTGCTCCCGGCGATCCTCCACAAAGAGACGCAACTCCTCAGCGGGCGACAGGGAGGCCCGCTGCAAAAACATCTCCCGAATACGGCGGCCATGGGGACCATCGGTGGGTTCCCGGGTGACCACCACCGCCAGCCCCAATTCCCGCAGGCGAGCGGCCAGCAATTCAATCTGGGTGGACTTGCCGGTGCCGTCGATCCCCTCGAAGGCGATCAGGACGCCCCGTTTAACTGACATGGTTGTCACCACCCCTTCTCCTGTTAAGCGCGATGCGCCCCGCCAGCCGGAAAGCCGCCTTAAGGCTGGCGGGATCAGCCAGGCCCCGACCGGCGATATCGTAAGCAGTACCATGATCCACCGATGTGCGTATGATCGGCAGGCCGATGGTCACATTAACTCCGTCCCGAAAGTGCAGAAGCTTGAAGGGGATCAGCCCCTGATCGTGATACTGGGCCACCACCGCGTCATATTTACCCCGGGAGGCCTGATAAAAAACGGTGTCCGGCGGAAAAGGGCCGGATACCGTAAACTCTCCTCCGGCCAGCTCGTTGGCCCGAGCCACGGCGGGGGCGATGATCTCGATCTCCTCCCGACCGAACATGCCCCCCTCCCCGGCATGGGGGTTGAGCCCGGCCACGGCGAGCCGGGGATGCTCCATGGCGAAATCGACCCGCAGAGCACGGGCGGTGAGCAGCAGCAAGCGCGTTATCCCCTGGCAACTAAGCGCCGACGCCACCTCGGCTAAAGGACGATGAATGGTGGTCAAGGTGACCCGCAAACGTTCGCCGGCCATCATCATGGCATATTCAGGGGCATTAGACAAGGCGGCAAGCATTTCGGTGTGGCCGGGATAGTGGTAACCGCCGGCGTTGAGCATATCCTTGCCGATGGGGCAAGTCACCATGGCCGCCAGCTCTCCCGCCTGAATCAGGCGCACCGCCTCGACGATACAGGCGCCCATGGCCCGGCCACTGGCCACGGTGGGGTGCCCCCAGGCTGGCAGCGGATCGAGCTGTGAGACGGGCAGCACATTAAGCGCGTCCTCCCGCGGTATCTGCCCCGGTTGCCAAAGCTTGAGCGGCACCGTCAAGTTCAGTTGCCGGGCGCAATTGGCTAAAACTCCGATATCGCCCAGAACAATCGGAACGAAGGGGGTGGTCTGATCCTGGTCGTGCCAAAACCGAAGAAGCAACTCCGGCCCAACACCAGAAGCGCAACCCATTGTTATGCCGATAATATCACATGTTTTTCGGCCAGCCATTTCAGTATCCATCCGCCAGCTCGAAAGCATTTTTCACCAGTTCGATCTCCGGTTTACCCCTGATAAAAGTTACCGCCACCACATCGAAACGGGCGGCGGGGTGATCGCTGCGCTCCCGGAGAAGATACTCCCGGGCCGCCCGGACGATTTTGGCCTGTTTGCGCCGATCAACCGCTTCCAAGGCCGAACCGAAGAGATCGCCCCGGCGACACTTGACCTCGACGAAAACCAGCTCGCCGGCCTCCTCGGCCACCAGGTCCAGTTCGGCCCCGTGGGCCCGGTAATTGGCCGCCAGAATCAGATAGCCGTGCCGAACCAGGAAATCGCGGGCCAAAATTTCGCCGCGCCGGCCCAGCTCCTGACGCTGGTGGGTCACCTGGGGTCCTCCCCGGTCCGGCCATCAGTGGCGGCGGCTATGGCCAGCCTAACCGGTTTAAAACTGTGCCGATGTTCGGGACAGGGCCCGTGCGCTTGCAGCAAAAGCCGGTGTTCGGCGGTGCCGTATCCTTTGTGTTGCTGGAAGTTGTATTGGGGATATTGCTGATGAAGTTCCGCCATGATCTCGTCCCGTCGCACCTTGGCAACGACACTGGCGGCGGCGATGGAGGCGCTGCGGGAATCACCCCGGATCAGGGCCTGTTGCGGCAGCGGCAAGGCAACGGTGAACTTACCGTCCACCAATAGATAATCGGGCAGCAGGCCCCCCGACAATCCCGCCAGGTCCTGTACCGCCTTCTTCATGGCCAGCAGCGCAGCCTGCAGGATATTGATCCGATCAATCTCCGCCGCCGAGACCACCCCCAGGCCCCAGGAGGCGCCGGGCAGGGCGCGGAGGCGGCCCACCAGCTCCAGCCGGCGCTCCGGCGTCAGCTGTTTGGAATCTTTAAAAATTCCCGCCTCGCACTGCCTGGGCAGGATGACACAGGCCGCCACCACCGGTCCCGCCAAGGGACCGCGGCCAGCCTCGTCGGTACCGGCGACCAACCGGTAACCCTGCCCCCACAGCGAACGCTCAAAGGCCAGGGAGTCGCCGACGGCCGGCTCCCTGGCCCACAAGGTTCGCTTTCCCAAGGGCATCCCAACGGAAATCAGTTATTGATGTCCCGTTCGCGAATCCGCGCCGCCTTGCCACGCAGATCCCGGAGGTAGTAGAGCCGGGAGCGCCGAACCCGACCGTTGCTGATCAGTTCGATCTTTTCCACCTGGGGAGAGTGGAGGGGGAAGGTCTTTTCCACACCCACCCCGTGGGAAATCTTACGGACGGTAACGCTGGCGCCCATGGTGCCTCGACGACGACGGGTTACCACTCCCTGGAAAATCTGGACCCGCTCCTTGGTGCCTTCCATGATCCGAAAATGGACCTTGACGGAGTCACCGGGACGGAATTCCGGGTGGTCATGGCGCATCTGTTCCTGTTCGATCTGGGCAATAGCGTTCATTACTCTTCCTCTTGATATTTGGTAGTGATGCAGCTTAAGCAAAATTAAACTTCCATTCAGGTCACGGCCAGCAGACGATCCATAATGATCGCCGCCGCCGACCGCACCGGTAAATGGTTATAATCGCCCCCGCCGCTGATGGGCGGCAGGAAAGCGTCAACCTCTGCCAGGGCTTCCGGGGCCAACCCCCAGGCCGTTCCCAGCAGGATCAGCGTCGGCCCCTTGGCGACCAACCGTTTTTTCAGATCCTGGTAGGCGATCTCCCGGCCTTGGGCCCTGGCACTGGTGGCCACCACCAGGGGGGCCTCTCCCTGCCGGGCGGTGATCTTGGCGTAGAGACCAGCCAAATCCGGCACCACCCGCACCAGCTGGAGGGCCTCTTTGCGGGCCGGATTCAACTCCCCGCCCCGGCCGGTGAGCCAGTGGGCCAGCAGTTCCGCCACCAGACTCTGCTGGTCGGCGTAAGGGGTGACCAGATGAAAACGGGCAATCCCGTAGGTGCGGCCGGTCCTGGCGATGTCATGGATATCCAGGTTGGTGACCGCCGAGCCGATCAACTCGCCCCGGCGATTGTTCACCGGGTAGTGGACCAGGGCCACCTCCAGCCATTTTCCCGCGCTCATCGCTTCAATCTCCGCCAACCCCGGCCGAGGGCAACGAAATACCGTTTTCCCGCAGCAACTTGAGTTCCGCCGGGGTAAGCTCCATGGCCGCTACCAGCTCCGGGCGCCGGGAGATGGTCCGGCGCACCGCCGCCAGAAAACGCCAACGCTCTATGGCGGCATGATCGCCGGAGAGCAGCACATCCGGCACCTCCCGCCCGGCGAAGATCCGGGGCCGGGTATACTGAGGATACTTCAGCCCGCCGCGACTGCCCCGGCTGAAGGTGTCGTTCTCGGCCGAATCTCCGCAGCCCAGCACCCCGGGCAGAAGCCGAATCACGCTGTCCAGCAGCACCAGGGCCGCCGGCTCGCCGCCGGTGAGGACGTAGTCACCGATGGACACCTCAAGGTCAACGTAAGCGGCGCGAAATCGTTCATCCACCCCTTCATAGCGACCACAGACCAGAATCAGCTGTTTTTCCCCGGCCAACTCCTCAGCCAGTCGCTGATTCAGGGTGCGCCCCTGGGGGGTAAGCAGCACCACCCGGGCATCGCCACCGTTCCCCCGCGCCTGCTCAACGGCGGCGGCCAGAGGTTCGGGCTTCATCACCATCCCCTCCCCGCCCCCGAAGGGACGGTCATCGGTCATGGCGTGTTTGTCCGTGGCGTAATCACGGATATTATGGGTCTGAATCACCACCAGCCCATCCTGGACCGCCCGCCGGATCATTCCCGCGCCCAACGGGGAGACAAAAAAGTCCGGGAAAATGGTCAAAATATCAAAACGCATAGGGCGCTTCAACCGTTGAGCTCCAGCAAGCCCGGGGGCGGGGTCAGCAGGAGAAAGGCTTCCTCAACGGCAGTGGCGGCCTGCAAGCGCATAAACTCTTCATGGACCGGCACCAGTATCTCCCGTCCGTCCCCGTCGCTGATCACCAGGATGGCGCGGGCGGCAGTGGGCAGCAGACCGCTGACCCTGCCGATCTCCCGGCCCTCTCCATCCCTGGCGGCCAGGCCCAGCAATTGATGCCAGTAAACCTCCCCGGCCGGCAACGGGGGCAACTGGCTGATCGCCACCGCCACCAGGCAACCCCGCAGGGTTTCCGCCCCATCGCGATCATCAACCCCGGCCAGTCGGACAATCACCGCTTCCCCGCTGCTGCGGCTGGCCAGCAGCTCATAGGCCCGGGGGCCCTCAGCGGCGGCCAGCAGAAAAAGCTGCCGGTAACCCTTAAGAGCCAAGGAGCCACCGGCCAAGGGCACAATCTTCAACTCCCCCTTGATCCCCTGCGGTTTGACGATCTTGCCGATCGCCACCAACCCGGCCCGCAAGGGGCCGGTAGCGTGAATTTTCACTGCCCGACCCGCTATTCCACAATTTCAAGGCGGATTTGACGCTGACCCGGAGCCACAGCGCCGAGCAAAGTACGCAGGGCGCGGACGGTCCGGCCCTGGCGACCGATCACCTTGCCCAAGTCCTCGTTGGCGACCCGCAGTTCAAGCAGCAAAGCGTCATCCGCTTCGCTGCTGCTGACCTCCACCGCCTCGGGCTTATCCACCAGGCCGGCAGCGACAAAAGCTACCAACTCCCGCATGGCGCGGCCTACTCTGCCGCCGGGGCGCCCTTCAGCAGGCTGCGCACGGTGTCGGTGGGCTTGGCGCCCCGGGCCAGCCAATCGGCAACCCGGTCCTGCTTGACGCTTACCAGCGCGGGCTCCTGCATGGGGTCGTAGGTGCCGACCACCTCCAGGAAACGGCCATCGCGTTTGGCCTCGGAATCCGCCACTACAATCCGGTAAAAGGGCTTCTTTTTCCTGCCCATCCGGGTCAGGCGAATGTGTACTGCCATCTTGTCACTCCTCCAAATAAAGGGGATAATCACACTTACCACTATCTAGCCAGCCCTTTGGGCCGTTTACGCCTTTTCTTGCCGCCGCCCACCAGGCCGCCCAGGCCGCCGGGTTTGCCGCGGAATTTCTTCATCAACTTAAGCATCTCGGTGTAACTTTTGATCACCTTGTTGACATCCTGGACCTGGGTGCCGCTGCCCCTGGCGATCCGGGCCCGGCGCGACGCGTTGATGATCGCGTGGTTGCGCCGCTCCTTGGCGGTCATCGAGTTGATCACCGCCTCAACCTTGACCAGCTCACGTTCGTCGGGTTTGGGGATATCCTGCATCTTTTTGAAGCGGCTCATCCCCGGGATCATCCCCATGATCTGCTCCAGGCTGCCCATCTTGCGAACCTGTTTGATCTGATCGAGAAAATCCTCCAGGGTAAAACCGTCCTGGCGGATCTTTTGGGCCAGATCCTCAGCCTTGTCTCGATCGATGGCGCTTTCAGCCTTTTCGATCAGGGTCAGGACATCTCCCATCCCCAGGATGCGCGAGGCCATCCGATCGGGATGGAAGGGTTCCAGGGCATCAAGCCCCTCGCCCAGGCCGACGAACTTGATCGGCCGGCCGGTGGCCTTTTTGATCGAGAGCGCCGCCCCGCCCCGGGCATCGCCGTCCAGTTTGGTCAGGATCACCCCGCTTAAAGAGAGATCAAGGTGAAACTTGTCCGCCACCGCCACCGCGTCCTGGCCGGTCATGGCATCGACCACCAGCAGGATCTCGGCGGGTTGCAGGGTCACCTTGATCCGGCCCAGCTCCTCCATCAGGGTCTGATCGACATGGAGACGGCCGGCGGTATCGATGATCATGGTATCGCAACCGAGCTCGCCGGCCCGGCCGAGGGCCTGGCGGCAGATCTCCACCGGATCCTGCTCGGTTTGCGAGGGATGCACCGGAACCTGCAGGGTTCCGGCCAACACCCGCAACTGCTCGATGGCGGCGGGCCGGTAAACATCGGCCGGCACCAGATAGGGTTTCTTGCCATCCTTTTGCAACCGTCTGGCCAGCTTGCCCGCCGAGGTGGTTTTACCGGAGCCCTGCAGGCCCACCAGCATGATCACCACCGGCTTGCGGCCCCCCAGATCCAGCTCGACGTTGCTGCCGCCCAGCAACTCCACCAGCTCCTGGTGGACTATCTTGATCACCTGCTGGCCGGGAGCCAGGCTTTTCAGAACCTCCTGCCCCACCGCCTTCTCGGTTACAGCGGCAACGAAATCCTTGACCACCTGGAAGTTGACATCGGCCTCCAGCAGGGCAAGCCGGACCTCCCGCATCGCCTCCTGAATATTCTCCTCATTCAGGGTGCCATGGCCGCGCAGCTTTTTGAAAACATCCTGCAAGCGGTCGGAAAGATTGTCGAACATACCTAATACCTTGTTTTTTTAAAAATTTTTACCGTCGCGCCGATGACGAAAAAAAACAACTCCGGACGCAGACCGGAAAACGGGCAAGAATACTTGCAAGCCCCGATAATGTCAAGCGCCAAAACGGTTACCCGGCGGCCAGGGTTTCCGGACTGTCCACCTGCCGAATCTCACAGGGATAATCGGTGGGGATGATCTTTTTAAGCAGGCCGGAGAGTACCGTTTTGGGACCGACCTCGATAAAGGTGCCCACCCCGGCGGCCCGCAGGTTTTCAATGATTTCGTACCAGCGAACGGTAGCGGCGATCTGGCGGGCCATGATGGAACGAATCGCGGCCGGATCGGTCTCCGGGGCGGCGGTTACATTGAAAAACAACGGCGTGGCCGGAGGGTTGAAAGGGGTGGCGGCCATGATTTTGCTAAAGTCCGGCACCGCCCCGGCAATCAACTCACTGTGCCAGGCCCCGCTCACCGGCAGGGCTATGGCCTTGCCGCCCCGCTCCTTGGCCAGGGCCGAAGCCGCTTCCACCGCCGGGGTATCGCCTGAAATCACGATCTGGGCGGCGGAGTTATGGTTGGCGATGGTGATTCGCCCCCTGGAGGCCGCGGCGGCCACGATTTCAGCCACCGCCGCGAAATCCAGTTTGACCACCGCCGCCATGGCCCCGGGGTTCCGGGCCGCCTCCCGCTCCATCAAACGGCCGCGCTCGGTGACCAGCCGGATGGTGTCATCAAAGCTGAGGACCCCGGCGGCCGCCAGGGCGGAATATTCCCCCAGGCTGTGACCGGCATAATAGTCGGCCCGAACCCCGGACTTTTGCACGGCCCGCAGACAGATCAAGTTGATGACCGTCAACGCCGGCTGCAGGTTAAGGGTGCGGGTCAGCTCCTCCAGCGGGCCCTCCAGGCAAAGCCTTTCCAAAGGCAGGCCGCTGAGCTTTTCGGCCCGGACCAACAGCTCCCTGGCCTGGGAGTCCTGCTCGAGAAAGCCCCGGCCCATACCGATATACTGGGACCCCTGGCCGGGGAAAATGATCGCGGTTTTAGCGGGATCGCTCATCGGGATTCTCCTAGGGTTTTAAGTCACTTTTACTGGCCGGTCGCTGGCGCCAGGAGGCCAGCAGGAACAACGCCACCCCCACGGTGATGGCGCTGTCGGCAATGTTGAAGCCGGGCCAGTTATAACCCCGCCAGTAAAAATCGAGAAAATCGGTAACCTGGCCAAAACGGACCCGGTCGATCAGATTACCGATGGCGCCTGCGGCGATCAGGGCCAGGGC
>Ga0129302_1000920_pt1 | contig 21887 bp, 25 predicted proteins | sample BlaSprsedimmetaG_FD_94476 | JGI IMG/M metagenome (GOLD analysis project Ga0129302, IMG submission 94476) | Hot spring sediment bacterial and archeal communities from California, USA to study Microbial Dark Matter (Phase II) - Blank Spring... | ecosystem: Environmental > Aquatic > Thermal springs...
GCTGGAGCTCAATGATGGAATGACCGTATCAGGCCGGCGGCAACAATTAAGGAAACTGTTATTCAGGACATCACAGTCGCTCAGTCATGATGCTGCCGACATATGCGACATGAAAAAACAGCTCTGTGACCGTATAAAAAATCATGTCAACGAAACCGTCGGTATGGACACGGTCAGAGAAGTTCACATTACAAAATTTCTATTGCTGTAAAGAACCGTGGTAATGTGAAGAGCGTATCGCATGCTGCCTCACTATAGGTGGAATAGGTGGAAAATTATGAAGAAAAGTTTTTTTTTATTTGCCATAATGGTGGTTATCGGCTATGCATCTGCGTGCTGCGGCCTTACAGTTGAAGAAATAATCCGGTTAAAAAATGCCGGTGTGAGTGATACGACAATCCGGATGATGCTGGAGCAGGAGCGGCCCGGTGTACGGGAATATTCCGACGACAGGGGAAATACATGCATACGATATTCAACGGGATCATCAGCCGGCGAAATGATAAAAGACATCGAAGAAGCGGAGAAAATGAAAAGAGCATGGGAACTGCTGGATAGCGTTATCATCGACAGACGTAAGTAATAATACGATGTCTCTTTAAAAAACGCAAGAGGGAGAAATCCGGACATGACACATGGTGAGCATCATGAAGGGCTGGAACTGTTAAATGAACTGAAAAAAGAATTCGAAGCAACGATTATTCACGAGCTCCTTCCCGGTATTCTCCATAATTTCGCCAACCCGCTGAACGGGATCATGGGGCGGTCGAAACTCCTGCAAAAAAGGGCATATGATCATTTTAAAGTTGGCAGTCCCGAAGATCCGGTCGGTGTGCCGGTATCAGCGGGTGAGGAAAAGATAATCAAGGACATCGATCTCATTGCAAAAGAGACGGACAGGTTGTTTGATCTTTTCAATGATGTGGCGGGTAAGATCTACCGATTACAGGATCTGTCACTGCAGAAAATCAATGTATCCCATTTAATCAAATGCGAAGTGGCATTCTTTAATTTCTATCTCGACTTTAAACACACCGTAGAGAAAGAATTGAGGCTGGACTGGGATGTCCCGGATATCACCGGCATACCTGCGGACTATTCCATGGCGATTTCCACAATCATTCGATATTCGATGAGTGCCATGAAAATGAGCCCGGCAAAGAAGCTTGTCGTGACGACGTGTCATGACGAAAAGTATGTGTATTCAGTTTTTGAAGACACGGGCATACACGAACTTGATCAGGAGGACAAAGATTTTCTCAGTACCTTGGCGCCATCACGTCAGCCGTTTTATCATCTTGATGGCAAATCGGGGTTGTTCAACGCACTCTCACTCCTCGCGAAGTACCACGTTCGCGTCGATCTTGACAGCACCATGGATAGTTACTGTTTACGTTTACGAATTCCCTGCTGATGTTCATCTTCGTTTTGGTCGAAAAATAGATTGGCTAAAGATTATAGCCGGATATGACGATACTACGATAAGTGAAACGCATGTCGACACGTATGTGATGGAGCAGTGAGCCCATTGTCACAGACCGATGGAGAGACGGGGTGAACATTATGGTACGGTCAGTGGATGTGCAGCAGGTTCTTCTGCATATTAATTCTGTTGAACGGGTTCAACAGGTTCATCAGCAGCATCCGGATGTCCAGCAGCGTTACTTCGAAGATCGATTGAATAAGCAACGCAAAGAGTCAAAGGAAAAAATCAAAAAAGGGCAGGAGACAGAAAATCCCGTCATAAAGGACGAAAAACAAGAGCGGGAATCCCGCGAACACTACCTGGAGGGAGACGGTCAAAATGAACAAAAAAAAGCGGAAAGTCTCGAACAGGCGCTGTCTGATAATGATCGTGGAAGAACTGTTGATATAAAGGTGTAGAATGAATATTGAAGTACTGCTGGGTTTTCAAGTTATTGCCGATATCGTGTTATTTTGTGCCATTATATCACTTGTCATCGTTGTAACGCGGGAGTCTAAAAAACGAGCGAAAGGAATCGATAAGAACACCTTGCATGAGTTCAGAACATTAATCGAAGAGTCTCAAAGTGCGGCGGAATTTCTTTTGAGCACGATAAGCGAGGGACGAAAATCCCTGCGGGACCTTTCGTATGCACTTGATCAAAAAGAGAAGAGTTTAAAAAAACTCATCGACCGACCGGACATGACAGCGGGACCCCGTCAAGGTGAGAGCCCGGCAGAGACAGGGGATCAGTATTCGGGAAACACCTGTGAGCGTGTCATCATGCTGGCACGACGGGGAATACCCGAAAGGGATATTGCGGAATCGCTCGGTTTGCCTGAAGGTGAAATCAGCCTTATTCTCGGCCTGGATAGAAAAAAGATTGAGAATGCTTAATGTCTTCATTGCCGTCGATATCGATTATGTCGCATAAAGCAGACCATGCATCCCTTCGTCTTTCAAGCAACATCAACTCCCTGCCGCCTCTTTCAGTCGGAGAAATTGTAGAAGCCGAAATTGTTCGAAACTTGACCGATACCACCGTTCTTGTGGAGCTCAAAGGAAAGAGAATTGAAGCTTATTCACCTGTGGGGCGACGCTCCGGTGAACGGATTACCATGCGGGTCGACCAGGTAAGGCCGAGCATTGTCCTTCGGCTCATGAATCAGCAAGCGTCAACAGCAACGGCTACAGCAGATCACCATATCGTCACTTATCGTTCAAACCCTGCGGCATTGGTCGACAGCCTTCTGAATCTCGGTCGAATTTTCAGTGGGAACATTCCGGGGGAGCTGTTCCATCATATCGGAGCGGAAAATGTAAAAACTATTCAGACCATGCTGTCATCACTAATATTATCCGGTTCCACATCAGGCAGCGACTTTTTTAAGAATTTTTTGCTGACGCTCGGCTTCTTTATGGAGAATCAATTGGGCGACGCATGCCGCAAGAGATTCGGAAAAATGAAAGCGATCAGGGGGGCGACAAACAATATCAAAGGCTTGCTGACACGGATCATTGACAAAATCCAGGCGATCAATAAACACGATGGTCATCCCGGTATGGAACGGCTGATATGGGCATCCGACAGCTCCATAAAGGCAATCGAATCTCTTCAGATCATGAACGCAGCTCTCCATGAACAGGAACAAAAGTTTCTGTTTCAAATTCCGATTGCTTTCCCCGATGGGACCGGCATGGCGGAAATCTTCATGAAATATGATGATAATTCCAAACAAAATAGAGGACACAAAAAAATCTGGACGCTGCATTGCCTGTTATCCATGGATGCTCTCGGTGAGATAACGGTGGAAGCACGTATTGAAGAAAGTAGGGTCAGATGCAAGATTTACTGCGGCGATGAATCCGTTCGTACGTTTATTCAGCATCATGTGGATGAAATACGGGAAAGGCTGTCAACACTGGGATATGACATTGCCTCCGTCGGGTGTTTTGTTCGCACAGAAACGGGCAAGACACGGGAGCAGTGGGTGAGCCTTCCCAACTTAGAAGATCATGACAGTGTCAATGTAGTGGTCTGAGTATCGGAGAAACGACACAGAAGATGCTTCATGGAAAAGCGTCAAAATAATGCCTTGCTCGATCTGATTTCTGACAATTGATGGTTGATGGGGACGAACTCTGGTGCAAATATGACGAGAAGAAAAAAGGATGTTTCAATTGCGGCCGCACTTAAATATGAAAACGCAAAACACAGCGCTCCGCGAGTAACCGCCAAGGGCAGGGGGAGCATCGCCGATAAAATAATTGCCGAGGCACGGCGCCACGGTATTCCTATAAAAGAAGATCCCGCTCTCGTTCAGATTCTCAGCCGTCTTGAGATCGATGAGCATATTCCGGCGGAGCTTTACAAGGCGGTTGCCGAGATACTCGCCTTTGTATACGCTCTCAATGAACGATACCGGCACGAACGGCTGGAATCAGTTCGTTAACGAGGAAAATATTTCCCACCCGAAAATCACCGTGCGGCATTCGGTAATAACCATTGATTTACCGATAAGTGCTGATAGCCTGTCATTCCCCCCTTTTATACTAAAGACCCGACTCCATGAGTAGATGGCATGCATATTGCTAATTATATGACAAAAAACAGAATGGAATATGTCTATGATATATGGCCTTGCTTCAATGGCAAAAGAGTCCATCAAGCAAATTCATCAACTCGATGCATCGACACATAATGTCGCCAATATCAATACGCCGGGCTTCAAGGCTGAAAGGGTATTTTTTCCTGAGGGGACAACCGGCGGAAGTGCTTCAGAAACGGCAATTGTAAGAAATCCATCGTTTCGCATTGATTATTCGCCCGGGCTCGTTCAACAAACAGGCAATCACCTTGATGTCGCACTCAGAGGAGAAGGCTTTTTTGCTGTCGAAACGAAAAACGGTAACGCTTATACGCGAAACGGAAGTTTTACCGTAACGCCCGATGGCGAGTTGATTACCCAAAGCGGTGATTATGTTCTGGGCGCATCAGGGAGAATTATCATTACAGGAAGAGATGTTCACATTGATGAGCGGGGGACAGTCCGAGTTGATGGTGATTCCGTTGGAACATTACGGATCGTTGAATTCGAAAATCCTGACATGCTGAGCAATCTCGGCAACGGGCTTCTCGGTGATCCTGGCAATTCGGCGGGGCTTGCGGATAAAGAGGACCCCGAGGTTCATTCAGGATGCATCGAACTCTCAAATGTTCAGGCAATACAGGCGATGGTCGATATGATCAAGATTCATCGATCATTTGAAACATACCAGAAAGTTATGCAGACTCTGCAGGAACAGGAAAAGTTATCTACAACGCGCATTGGAAAGGTGTAATAGCTGCGTCAGCGCAAAAGGAGGAAAGTGATGATCAGAGCGCTATGGACTGCCGCCACCGGTATGGAGGCCCAGCAGATTAATCAGGATGTCATTGCCAATAATCTTGCAAATATTAATACGATCGGCTTCAAGAAGTCCCGGGCGGATTTCCAGGATCTTATGTACCAGATATATTCGAAAACAGGAGCTGAAACATCCGAGGGCAACCAGTTGCCCATTGGCATGGAGATCGGAATGGGCGTGAAGCCCATGGCCACTCAAAAATTATTTACCCAGGGAGACTATCAACAGACAGAGAATGACTTTGATTGGGCTATTGAGGGTGAAGGTTTCTTTCAGATCGACATGGGTGACCGGACAGCATATACACGGGCGGGGAGTTTTAGAATTGATAAGAACGGCTACCTCTGCAACACGGAGGGACTGAAGCTCATCCCGGAAGTAACGGTGCCGGAAGAAACGGTTCATTTCACTCTCGATAAAGGCGGAACATGGACGGCGGCTGATGAGTTGGGGAACACGCTTGCCTCCGGCAGGGTTGAAATGGCAAAGTTCATAAATCCCGCAGGACTGACGAGCATCGGAAGAAATCTCTATGATGCAACCGAGGGATCGGGTGACGCCGTGACAGGTTATCCCGGTGAAGATGGATTGGGCACCATCTCACAGCATTTCCTCGAGATGTCAAATGTCAACGTTGTCGATGAGATGGTAAAAATGATTGTCGGTCAGAGAGCGTATGAAATCAATTCCAAAGCGATCCAAACGGCTGACAATATGTTGCAGATGATCAATAACCTGAAGAGGTAAGGTATGAACAGGGCTAGGCTTCCTCTCAGTGGATACGGAGCATGTCTCATCTGTGCTCTCGTATGTTTGATGGTTGGTATTTCTCCCCTGTATGCATCGCAGATCACAAAGATAGATGGGAAAACGCTAAAGGAGATCGTCACCGGTCATATCAAGAGAAACCTCACAGTGCCTGATGAGTTTCTCCGCATCGAATTTTCATCACCTCTGCCCGAGGTTGAAGTGTCGGGAGGTAATGTTACCTGGAGGGTTCAACAAAACAGGAATGAAGATTTCCTGGGATACACCACGGTGAACGTACGATTCTACAACGGAAATATATTTTTGAAGGAAGAAAATATCCGTACGAAAGTAGAAGTGTTGAAAGATGTTGTTGTTGCTTCGAAATTTCTGCCGCGGAACACCATTATCAGTTATGAAGATGTAAAAGTGGTAAAGAGGTGGTGTGATCGTGTCTATCCAAACCAGATATCAGATGTTGATGATATCATAGGAAAGACGGTGAATGCGCGTGTGAAAGCGAATTATGAAATCGGCCGGAATATGATTCGTGATTCGGTGGCGGTCAAGCGGGGTAAGTTAGTGCGTATTGTTTTCAACAGGGGAGCGCTCAGTGTATCGACCATCGGTTCGTCGGAACAGGATGGAGATGTGGGTGATTTGATACGAGTAAAGAATCTTCGGTCAGACAAGATTGTCTATGCACGGATCGAGGGTGATTCCCTGGTGCGAGTCGACTACTGACGCGAGAGATAAGACATGAACAAAAAACACGACATCGTAAAAGATACCATACGGATTCATCATCACTATTTTCATCGGATCTTGAAACGATCAATGAGGATTCTTTGCCGCGCAGTTTTTCTAATGATCATAACCAGTATGGCGGCAGGATGTTCATCGCATATGAAAACAGTGAAGACGGAAATACCTGTTCCGCAGGAGCCGACGGTGGTTCATGAAAAGACGCCGGGGTCTCTCTGGCCGGGTGAACGATCTAATAATATGTTGTTCGCCGATCGAAAAGCTCGGTATCTCAATGATATTATTACGGTTGTTGTTGACGAGGATTCGAGTGGGAAAAATAAGGCGGACACCAAAACAAGCAGGGATTCAAGTACCACCGCCGGTATAGCAGGAATCACACAGGCTTCGCCGGATCACCGGATACTGTCAAAATATGAACTTGGTGGATCGTCGACAAATGAATTGAAAGGAAAGGGTGAAACCAGCCGTGACGGAACACTGGAGGCACGAATCAGTGCCCGGGTTGTGAGAGTGATGGAAAACGGGAACCTGGTCATCGAAGGGAAGAAACAGGTAACCATCAATGCGGAGGATCAGTACATCATTCTTTCAGGCGTTGTTCGTCCCGACGACATTTCATCGGATAATGTTGTATCATCGCAATATATAGCCGATGCAAAGATAGTCTATACCGGTGAAGGCGTTGTTAACGATAAAATGAGGCCGGGGTGGTTGACTCGAATCGTCGACTGGGTATGGCCGTTTTAAGACCATATATTCGACATATCGATGCAGTTAAGGAATCGTGGAATGAAGAATCGTAAGCTTATCAAAGAAACCGTCATAGCCGTGATTATCGTTTTGTTGACGTCATCATCGCTATTGGCTGCGCGAATAAAGGACATAGCCAGTATAGGGGGGGTTCGGGACAACCAACTCATCGGGTATGGACTGGTCGTCGGCCTGAATGGGACGGGGGACAGCATCAAAAACGGATTTACCAGCGAGACGCTGGCGAATTTATTGAGCAGACAGGGTCTGTCGATGAAAGATAAAAAACTGAAGTCCGACAATGTTGCGGCGGTGATGATTACCGCGCAATTGCCCTCCTTCGCAAAGGCGGGAACACGGATTGACGTCATGGTGTCGTCCGTGGGGGATTCGTCGAGTCTGTTGGGCGGAACACTTCTGATGACGCCTCTTCGTGGGGCAGATGGTAACATTTACGCCGTTGCCCAGGGGGCGGTGACGATCGGCGGCTTTTCAGCAGGCGGAGGCGGTACGGGAGTAACAAAAAATCATGCCACGGTAGGCCGCATTACCAATGGGGCGCTCATCGAGCGCGAGCTCCAATATGACTTCACGGAAAAGCGGGCTTTCACCATTAATCTCCATCGGCCTGATTTTACCACGTGCAGCAGTCTTGCTGCCATACTCAAAAAAAGAGTTCCCGATGTGGATGCCAGGCTCGTCGATTCAAATACGGTGGCCGTGACAATGAAGGACTCCTATTCGGGGGATATTGTGACCCTCTTGTCATCGATAGAGAATCTTGATGTTCCCGTAGATTCGGTAGCGATGGTTGTGTTGAATGAAAAAACAGGAACCGTGGTCATGGGCGATAAAGTCAGGATTTCCACGGTGGCCATAGCACACGGAAATCTGAGCATACAGATAAAAGAGACGCAACGGGTATCGCAACCATTGCCGTTTGCACCAACTGCCCCGGCAGGAAGCAGGCCAACCCAGATCGAAGGCGGCGCGACCATGGCTCCGGGCGGGCAAACAGTTGTGACAACAGATCAATCCGTTGACGTGATGGAAGAGAAAAGGCAATTGATGGTTGTTCCGCGGGGTGTGACGATTCAGGAAGTTGTGAACGCACTTAACGCTGTCGGCGTTTCTCCCCGTGATCTCATTGCAATTTTACAGACGATCAAGGCCGCCGGGGCGCTGCAAGCAGATTTAATTATCATGTAAAGAGAGATACCTATGAATGAATGCATAACTTCAGTCTTGCCGGAGGTTGATACCAACCAAGCCGGCGGAAGCAATAAGGGTGCAGCAGACAAAAAACAAAAGGAGGTGGAGTTACGGAAAGCATGTGCGGACTTTGAATCCATTTTTATTTACCAGTTATTACAGACGATGAGAAAAACCATCCCCGTGGGAGGTATTTTGTCAAACAAAAATTCCTGGAGTGATACCTACACGACGATGTTTGATCAGAAAATTGCTGAAGATCTTGCCAAACGAGGGGGAGGCATGGGACTTCAGAAAATGCTTTACAGGCAGCTTGATAATAAGGGTATATTGACTGGTAAGGATTAAAGTTTTGGTGTAAGCGTGCCGATAGTAAAGTAAAACGGAATAAAAAGGGAGATATCACCGATGAAGGTTTCCAATACGAGGAATACCACTGGCGAGATCATTCACCTGTATAAGACGAACAGTCAGCCTACGGCAAACGCGGATAAACATAGTAACAAGACTGCTTCGGTTCCCGAAGAGAAGGTAAGCCTGTCAGCGCAGGCACAGGATGTCCAGAATATAAAAAAGGCAATTAGTGAACTTCCGGATGTGCGTCAAGAGAAAGTCGATGCCCTGAAAGAGCAGATTCATCAGGGCACCTACAACGTCAACGGAGAAAAAGTTGCACAGAAAATGATCGGTGAATCGCTGCTGGACATTATGGCTTGATTGTAGCACCGGCCCCCCCTCATAAGAATTTCCAAGATGACGGATCTCCAGGAATGTCCGATTATGATGGTGAGGTGTGTCCTATGACAGTTCACGACGTACATATTCATCGGAAGACTGGATCAGACAAGGAGGGGATGGAGATCCTTTCATGTTTCGATTCCCTTATTAATACCCTTAACGATGAAATGGTCATATTCAAGGATTTATCCGTGTCGCTTCGGTCGGAGCGTGAACTTCTGGTAAAACTCTCGATGGATGAATTGAAGGCAAATAATGAGTCACGGGAGCGAATTCTGGAAAAGGCAGGCTTGTTGAATGATGTGCGGACTTCAATAGTATCGAAAATTGCGGCATACTTTGAGCTGGACGGCGATCATATATCATTGTCGCATTTGATATCATGTGCCGATGACAAGCATCGCAACCAATTGACTGAATGCCGCTCCACGTTGCGTGCTCTTTTACATGAGATCATCGAGAGTAATAATCAAAATATGATGTTGATAAATTCTTCAGCACAGTACACAAGTAAATCGCTTGAATTTCTCAGAGATATGATGGCACCCACGTCGACCTATGGCGAATCGGGACAATTGAAAAAAGATAAATCCAACGGAAGCATTATACGCGGGGTGGGATAAGCATATGTCGGGTATCAGTGCATTAAATATCGCAAAAGATTCATTGATCAGTCATCAGACTGCCATTAATACAACGGGGTCAAATATCGCCAATGTCAATACGACGGGATATACGCGGCAGCGTCCTGTATTTACGACAAACGGCACGATGGATGTTGCAGCCGGGCTGGTTCAGATGAGTGTCAGTATCGATCAGATAGAACGGGTATACAACCGTTTTCTCGAAGCTGAGATCAATGAGCAGATCCAGGATTTCGGATATAGTGAAACCAGGAAGGAACAGTTGCAACTAATTGAAATTATATTTAATGAGACGACGGGCGAGGGCATCGATGATCTCTTTAACAAATTCTGGGGCGCCTTGGAGGATTTGTCTTCAAACCCGGAAGGTCAGCCGGAACGGGTAGCTCTGCTTTCCGCTGCTGAGAGCCTGACGTATCTGTTTCGCTCATTCAGCAGCGATCTGGTAGCAGTTCAGGATGATGCAAACGCAGCGATAAGCGACCTTGTTACGCAGGTCAACGGCAAGCTGGCAAGCATCGCAGACTTAAACGAAAAAATAGCACAGAATGAAACGGGAACGGGTGACACCAATGTTCTCCGGGATGCACGAACGGTTCTGGCGAAGGAACTTGCCGAATGCATTGATATACAATACTTTGAAGATTCGAGAGGGGCATTGAACATATTTATTTCAAATGGATTGACCCTCGTCGAAAGCGGTAATTATTATACCCTTGATGTTCAGGCAAATGCCGGAAATTCATTTTATTATGATGTTGTTTTTACCGATAACCCTGGAGTATCTATAAACAAGTACATTACGAGCGGCAGACTGGCGGGATTCATGGAGATCCGCGACACGACGGCGGCAGCATATCTGAACGATCTGAACATGCTGGCTGCGACCCTCGTGCAGGAGGTCAATGTGCAGCACCGGCTGGGCTATGACTTGATGAGCAACGTAGGCGGTGACTTTTTTGATCCGTCAAAGACTGATGCCCGAACGATTGCCGTCAGCGCCGCAATTATCGGCGATATCAATAAAATAGCCGCTTCCGAGACGGTAAACGGCGACGGCACCAATGCCATGTATGTCGGGAGGCTCAAGGACGCCCTCGTGTTGAACGGAAATACATCGACATTTAACGGATATTATTCCTCGTTCATCGGCGGGATTGGTGAAGATGTGGCATCGGCCAATCGTATCTGCAACCACCACACCGACCTTATGAACCAACTGAATATCAAGCGGGAATCCATATCCGGGGTGTCCGTTGACGAAGAAATGTTGAATCTCATCAAGTATCAGACGGGATATTCGGCGGCGGCAAAATTATGTTCGACCGTCCAGGAACTTGTCGATACACTTCTGGGACTGGTATGAGATAAGAACGCTCAAGGGGTGAAATGATGGCAATGAGAGTTTCCGATAACACACGATTCGATACGATGATTAACAATCTTTTTGCCGTGCAGGATCGATACAACCAGCTGATGGACAAGATGTCTTCTCAGAAAAATATCAACAGGCCATCGGACGATCCCCCGGGAATGGGCAGAGTTATGAAGTATCGGGAAACGCAGGCCGCTGTAACGAGTTATACTCGAAATGTCGACAGTGCGAATGCATGGATTACCATGTCGGAATCGAAACTGACAAGTGTCAACAATCTGCTGGTACGAGCCAAAGAAATAGCCCTTGCGCAGTCGAGCGGGACAGCCAATGCCCTGACGCGTGAACAGGCCGCCGTGGAGATAGAACAGATTTTTGATGAAATAAAGTCGTTGGCTAATTCGAAATACGGAGATCGGTATCTGTTCGCAGGGACTAAAATGGATCAGGCGCCCTTTTCATCAACCGCTTCTGCTGCAACAATCGGGACAGCATTAACAGCCGACGATAACTCATTCGACGGAACCGTTGCATCCGGCGGATCGTACAGCGGGTCGGTGAACAAAACCTATGCCGTAAAGATTGTAAGTTCCGGAGCGTTTGGAGCCGCAACATATCAGGTATCGGAAGACGGTGGAAAGAATTGGGGAGGGGTTACCACCATGCCGGTCGGTGGAAACATTACCCTCGGTGATGGAATTGACCTGACATTTACCGCTGGAACGACTGATTTGACGACAAATGATATATTCTATGTTCATGCATCTGCCGAGGGATATTACCATGGCAATGGTGAGGAGCTGTTCGTGGAAATCGGAAAAGAAATCACATTCAGCTATTCGATTTCCGGCCAGTCAATATTTACGGATAAGGGAAAAGGTGATGTCGATATTTTCGCAACACTGGAGAATCTGAAGACGGCGCTTCTCAATAATGCTCCCAATGATGTTGCCGCTCAGATCGATAACCTCGACGCGGCTGGAAAACAGGTCAACAAGTGTATTGCCCGATGCGGCGCAAAGGCTAACCGGCTTGAGGTTGCGGAAAACAACCTGTCCGATCTTTACTATAAGTTGACGGAGCTGATTTCAAAGACGGAAGATGTTGATATTGCCGATATAACAACCAAATTCTCGATGCAACAAATTGTTTTGCAGGCTTCGTATGCAATGGCGGCGAGAATCGGCAATATTTCAATCTTAGATTTTCTCAGATAGGGATGTGCCATGCTTATCCTGACACGGAAGTTGGGCGAATCGATAAGAATCGGTGACAGCATAAGGATCACCATATCAGATGTTAAGGGAAAGCAGATTCGGATTGGGATCGAAGCCCCCGATGATATTGCCGTTCATCGCGAGGAAGTATATACAATGATTCAGGAACAGAACAAGCTTGCCGCCAGGCAGGAAACGATTGATGTTGTTCGACTGTCGACTCTCTTGATTGATCAAGCAGGTCGGAAGGAGAAGGAGTAGTGGAATTTTCAACCACACGATTCGGGAAGATGGTGATTGATGAATCGAGAATCATTACCATGAGAGGCGGGCTCCTGGGCTTCGATCACCTCAAGCAGTATGTTCTTCTCACGCAGAATAAAATGACGCCGTTCTGGTGGTTTCAATCAACCGATGACGGCAGGACGGCATTTGTCGTCATCAATTCATTTGCAATCAGCCCGGACTACGAACCGATCATTCCCGACAATGATGTGCGACTGCTTGAAATCTCACATCCCGACGATGTCCTTCTGTTGTCCGTCGTTACCATATCCTCGAATCCGATCAGTATTACGGCCAATCTGCGGGCTCCGATTGTCATAAACGTGAAGCGGAGGCTGGGACGGCAGATTGTCCTGCAGGATCAGGACTATCCGATTCAATACATCGTGACAAGTATTGAAAAGATCGTCGGGAGTGTTGAAAAAACGAAAGGCTTGGAGCGACATGATGCTTCAATATTGATATCCGCACCGGCCGGTTCTTGAATGTTCATGATACATCAAGCAGGAAAATGTCATGTTCTTGCTGAAGAATCTTCAATAAGCAAAAAAAATCCGGACAGAATCCGGATTTTTCATCTCTTCCCATGGTAAATTTCTAAAATATTCCTCACGTCATTCCTGCGAAAGCATGGACCCATGATCTGTCCGGTTAAACGGGACAATGACGTCCGTCGTCAGAGCGTATTGTGAAACCGATACAATCCATTTGTCTGCAATCAGGCCTGACCTTTGAAAATCATTCCCATCAGTTCATCCATGCGAGCACTTAATCTCTGTAATTCCTCGGCTGGAATTTCACGTATGATTTTTCCCGTTTCCTTTTCCGTAACAGTCACGGCAATTTTCTCATTCTTGTTGCCATACGTTGAAAAGACGATATTAATGTTTCTATTGTCAAGATACTGCTGGATTTTCTCCGTCATTTCTTTGATATACGCTTCATTCACCTCTCGAATATCGAAAGATGTGCTGTCCGTTTTCTTCCCTGCTTCCTGTGTCGCCGTAATGTGATCTGCCTGAGGATTGGACGCACCATCACAAATGGACAGCGCTCCTGCACTAATCTTGTTTACCGTGATATCCATTTTTAAACCCCTCCCTGGTTTAAAAAAATACAACTCTTTAATATTATAGGCATTTCATAAGTATGGTCCTAATTCATAACCTGATGTCCAGAAATCTGGGATCATGCATCTTGTGTCCCTTGCGGGCATACCCCTGAATGCCGTGTTGCATGTGACGCGTCTTCAATAACTGCTTCTTGATGTGGTCGTTTTTAAATCGCAGCATCTTTATGCATGCACGATTTGCCTGTGCCGCTTTTGATGCAGTATCGTCAAGTTTTTCGGTGATGGCTTTAATTCTTTTCTTCTCTTCACCGGGTAACGTCGATACGAAATCCGGGCTCCCCTTTACGATACTGTTTATTAGCTTGTCTATCCCGTCGATCGTCTCGATAGAATCTTGACGCGTTTTTAGAAGCGATTCAATTCCTTTCAGGTCATTTTCAGATTCCGACAGCTCCTGAAAAGACATTGTTGCAGAAAGAAAGCTTGTGAAGGCTTCCAGTTTCTGTGCTAACAGATCGTGAAGATCGAGTGGTTTCATACTTTAATACGCTCCGGCTATTCCTGCGGTTTCACTGGTATTTCGGGCATGACGCGAGTTACCGGGATGATCATGTCCGGAAACGTAAGAAATTTCCTCCCACGCCGATTTAAGCTCTTCAAGAAGATGAATGACATCATCTATAGCTGTTAAATCTTTTTTCAGGTCAGCCTCAAGCAGTCGGCGTGACAGGTAATTGTAGAGGGCATCAAGGTTCTTGGCTATTGATCCGCCCTTTTTGAAATCCAGGCTTTGCATCAATACATCCATGATATCATACACCTTTTGAAGAGATTTTCCTTTCGTCTCATAGTCACCGGAGACATATTTTTCTTTTGCAGTCTTAAGGTTGCTGATAGCTCCTTCATAACACATCAGTATGAGTCTTTTGGGATCCGCAGTCGTCACGCTGGTCTGTTTATATACATCCGCTCCGTTTCCGCGTCGATACATAGAGGCACATCCTCCCTTTAATCTTTTTGATATAATGTACCCGATTCCCATTGCGCCATTTAAATCACTTTCCTTTGCGCAGAATCAGTTTATAGGTGATAGTAACATCAGGCTGAACAGCTGAAATCCGTACTCAGGGCCTGTCGATTCATTTATTCATTCTTCACGCATGCTGCTCTTTTACCAGTACCATGCGTTGTAAGAAGCATTGAGCTGACCGGTGAGCCAGTCACTCTGGGCCTGGATTTTATTCAACGCCGTTTCCATCATGACAAAACGATTTAACATCGTCTCCATCTTACGGTTAAGAAACGCTTCCATCGCTTCTATCCTGGTTTCGAAATCTTTAATGCTGGTTTGAAGCGAGTCTTTTTTGAAGGCCACATATCCTTCGTATGGATCCGTGATATTAAACAATGCTCTGTCGAAGAGCTCGGCGACACCAACGGTAAGACGAACGGTTCCGGCATCACCTGTCTCCGTTCCCGAATACTTTATAACAAGACCGGCTATATTTGTTTCTCCGGAATTTCCCGTAAGCGACTGTCCCCTTCCGGTTGCCGATTCCCCGTTGATTGTTCCCGCAACGTCAAGGCCGGTGAATATAGTATTATCGAGACCGAGGTTGCCCGTTGCCGATATGGTAAAACTGTTGGCGCTTCCATAGCTGTCATGTGTGAGGACAAGATGGCCGCTGCCATCAGTTGATGCTGTGATGGGAATTGCAAACCTTCCTTCCTGCCCACCCGGATTATCGGTGGCTACTGTTCCGAAATCGAGGTCGTGGGCCTGTGTGAAATCGAATGTGATCGAGACCTTGCTGTCTCCGGCATATTTATCAGTTACGCTGATTCTGCCTGAGCTGTCAATGAGTGCGGTCACATCGTTGTTGTAGGCTGTTTCAATGGCCGAAAGGAGACCTCGGATCGTATCGGTCGTGGTATCCTGGATCATGTAATTCCCCGTAGTCTCTGCGCCCGAGCGGGTTGTTCCTTCAAAAGAGATTATGTCGCCATTGGCGAGGTTGGCTGCAATGGCACCGACGTACACCTGATCCCACGTTGTTGTCGACGCCACTGCTTGAGATTCTCCGCTTCCTTCATACAACTGGTTGGCGCCTACGTGTGTTTCTGTGTAGACGGTATCCAGTTCCGTATTGACTTCGTTAACTATCGCGGAAAGGCTCGTGCCGTTTGTTAATTCGATCGTTGCTGATCTATCGCCTGCAGTTATCGTCAAGGTTTCATCACCGGAAAGTCCGCCGCTCAAATCGGCTGTTCCCGTTTCACATGCCCGGGTGGCTGCCTGCGTAATATGCACGGTGTATTCACCGGCACTGGTATTCTGGGTGTGAGAAACGTATTCCAATGATCCGCTGCCGGCAGTCCCATTTGATGAAAACAACAACTTTACATCATTGAAGTTCGTTGTCAGATATCCCCGCAGTGTGTCGGAATCGATATTCAACAGCCCGTCATTGTCAAGATTGATACCGACCAGGCCCATTATTGAATACTTACTGTTGACACCCCATACACTCTGAAGGAGGACTGAAGTAAGATCGGTTTTCACCGATGAAAGTGTGCCGTCCCCGAAAAGTATGCCGCCGGTTTTTTCTTTGTCTTCATCATATGATTGTTGTTCACTGATGTACGCTGCCACGGTATTGTATGCATTGACAAACGTGCTGATTTCTTCCATTATGGAATCGATATCATGGGTGATGTTCAGCGTAATAGTCGTATCCGCATCAGACTGAAGCAGGTTGAGCGTTACACCGCCGATGATATCATTTACTGTATTGCTCGCAGTGGTAACCTCAACACCGTCTATGAGAAGCCTGGCATCCTGGCCCGCGACGAGCTGTCGTTTTCGTAATTCCCACGCCGTGCCGAGATCGTCATCCGTTGCAAAATTGAGCGTATCGTCATCGGAGTCATCTGCGTTCTTTACTGCCATCTGCGCGGAGAGTACGCTCGTCCCTGTGGTATTATCAATAACGTTGATTTTCCCGTCTGCCGTGACGGAGGCAGTGACGTTGCCATACAATTCTTCTATTTTTGTAAGCAGATCCTGAATCGTTGTCGTTGCCGTGATCGTGAAACTTCCGTCACTGACAGCAGTACCGTCGGTATCGATGCCTGTGAACAGAATATAGTCGTCGGGCTGATGGCCGACGTAGCCGTCGATATCTTGTAACAGCGTGCTTCCGTTGATGTAACTGCCGGAGCTCGTGTTGGAAATATCTCCCATCACACCCATGACCGACGATACGCCCCCTTCGATGATGCCGAGAGTTTCCAGGATGTTGCTGCCGTCGGTATAGGTATTGGTTCCGCCTTCTATAAGGATTCTGTAGGAAACTTCATTGTTTGATGTTTCGCTGATAACAGAGGCGGACACCCCGGCCGCGACAAGTTTGTCCTTGATAGATTCGAGGCTGTCCATGCTCAGGTCGATTGCATCGATTACACAACCGTTTACGATGATATCGCCGGCGTTTGAGCTCTGGGTTGAACTCAGGCCGAGGAGCGTTTTGACGGCAATGGTTGAACTGGTAAAGCAATCGCTTTTATCGCCGCCGGCAATGTGATTTTTGACGGTTCTTGTCGCGTCGGTGAATCCAAATACCGAAAGTATATCGGCTGCGCTTCCGTTCAAAAGACCGATGCCCGCTTCCCCTGTGTCGTCACTCGTGAGGGTAAGGCGATAATCGTTCGTGTCGTAACGGATGATGCTGGCCGTGACACCGCTCGGGGTGCTGCCCGAGTTGGCGCTGTTGATTTTATCCCTGACATCGGCAAGACTATCCGATTGGGTGATCGAAACGGCACGTCCGTTAATCAGCATATCTCCCGCATATCCGGCGCCCAGGGCGGTGGAATAATCCGAAAACGAGGCAGAGGAAAGTTTCTCCGCCGCTGCCAGTTGCGTTATGTTCAGTGTATAGGTACCGATCGACGCATCGGAGTTTGTCGTAACCGACAAAAGATCGGACGCTTTGAAGGTGCCGCTGTTAGTGGATGTGGTGGAAGTAAACAGAGCAAAATCGTACGGGTCCTTGAGGTTTCCAGCAGCCGTTTTCAGCGCGAGGAGCTTTGTATTGAATGACTGCCATTCCTTTAACTGTGACTCGTAATCGCTTTTTTTATTATCAACGAGAGTAACGCGCTTCTGTTCAATGGCCATCAACTGGTCGATCATGCTGCGCCAGTCAAATCCGCTCGACAGGCCCGAAATGAGATTCGTACTAATCGACATAGGCGCTCCTTTAACGTGTCATGTGCGGCAACAGGGAAATGCCGACGTGTCTTTAAAGAAGTATCGGAACAATTTCCCAGAAACTTGAGGGATTCCTGACAGTAAGAAACGTATAAACGGAATATCCGCCAGTAATGCGGAGATTAAAAAACCCTGTTTCCGGAATCCGGAAACAGGGTTTTTCTCAGTGATTCAACCATTACCCAAAGAGGGACAGAACACTTTGCGGGGCCATATTCGCCTGGGCGAGCATTGCGGTGCCCGCCTGCATCAGTATCTGATTCTTTGTGAAACTGGTCATTTCGGCCGCCATATCGACGTCACGGATAACGGATTCCGCTGCAGTCACGTTTTCAATGGTTGTTGCAAGATTCGCCGCAGAATAGCTCAGCCTGTTCTGTGCGGCACCAATGTCACCCCTGATCGAAGCCAGATCGCTTATCGCGTCGTTAATGGTAGTCAATGCCGTCTGTGCATCCGTTGCATTTGAAAGGTCTATCGAGTCGATGGTATTAGCACCGCCGTATAGTGTTCCCAGTACTGAGGACTTTGCATTTCCGAGGCTGATATCGATTCGGTTGTCACTCTGGTTCTCACTTCCCACCTGGAAGCTGGCGTTGCCGGTGGCGCTGCCGGTAACTGTTCCGGTATCTGCTGCCAGATCCGATGTCACCGAAATGGTAATTCCCAGGGAACTGAAGTAGACGTCTTTCGTGATTCCGACGGCAGGCACCTCGACCTCATTCAGAAACTGCGAGTTCCCGTCTGCATCTGCAAGAGTAAGGTCAAAGTGATCAGCATCACTTCCCGCCGCGATGGTGAAGGTGTACGTTGCTCCGGCCTGCATGCCCGAGATGCCTGCAAAGCCGTTTACTCCGATATCAATGCCGCTTGTGGCAGCAACGGTCACACCAAACGAACCGTCGATCAGTGCGGATCCCGCATACTCCGTTGACGTGGCGATACGCTCAATTTCATCAATAAGTTTCTGTGCTTCGGCGTCAATCTTGCCGAGGTTTGAGCCGGCGTTAGCGGATGAAGCCTGGGTGGCGAGCTCCTTGAGTCTGGTAAGCATGTTCCCAATATTATCAAGTGCGCCTTCTGCCACCTGCAAGAGTGAATTGGCCTCGCTCACGTTCCGGCTGCAGACTTTGTAACTTGCAATATCCGCCCTGAACTGCTGTGAAATGGACAGACCGGCAGCATCGTCCGAGGCACGGTTGATCCTGTAACCGGAAGACAGCCGTTCCAGCGATTTGGCGAGACTGTTACTTGAAATAGTGAGGTTTTTGTGTGCGTTGAGTGCTTCAATGTTATTTTGAATTCTTAAACCCATGTGTTGATCCTCCTTGATGATCTCATTTTATTTGCATCCGTGCAAATTTCTATTTCTTGCATTTGAATATTGGATTACTAATTTACTGCCAACATTGGCTAGTCGCCTCCACCTCCTTTCTTGAAAGATTGTTGAAGTTGGAAATAGTATCGGTTGTTTTTTCTAAAAGCTTGAGAAAAAAACATAGCGGTGAAAGATATGATGTAATTACAGCTATATGAAGACTGATCTCCAAAGTGTCGGCAAGGACATCTCAGCAGGGCGGTGCTGAATCCGTAATGGTAGAAAATCAAAAGACAGATAGTCCTGAAGGTGTTGTGGTATCGTATTTTAAATTTCCTTGATTACGATGCCTCAAGCCCTCTCTGACTGATACCTGCAACAGTCTTGAGAAAGAAATCCCTTTTTATGGTATCCATATCCTGCCATGGATGAGTGGAGAATGATCGTAAAACCGAGTTATAATCGACAGGTAAGAGAGATAATAGAGTCGTAAGTCTTCCATTCGCGTCATCCCGTTCACGGACTGCATATTTAATTTCAAGAAGAATGTTCACAACATCTTCCATGGTGTGGATGGTCCTGTTCCTGTTCAACTCCAGTTCGACAAGGATCTGATCGCATCGACGGATGAAATCAACAATTTTATTTTGCCTCAAATCAATTTCACACAGGGATAACATTGGCGTGATAAGCTCCGGTTGCAACGCCATGGCGCGCTCGAAAAACACCCTTCCATCGTCATATCGGTTGAGTTCCACGCTGATGTCACCCATGTGGATCCATGGGTCGGTGTTCTGCGGATACAGCTGCGCCACTTTTGTAAACACGTCAACAGCCTGCTCGAAATTCTTCTCATGCTTGCAAATCTTACCAAGCCCGCAGAGTGCATGATAGTTTGTCGAATCTTTTTCGATGATTGTATTGAAGACTTCGGCAGCTCGAACATTGTCCCCCCCACCAATCCATAGTGAAGCCAGGCGATTCAGTGCCGTGATATCTGTTGTGTCCCGCCTGCAAAATTCTTCAAGACACCGTTTCTCTTCGTCATGCGAGCCGGTTTTATTGTTCAACTTGGCAAGCATGTACCAGATTCGCGGCTCGTTCGGCGCTTCTTTGAGGGCACTGTTTAAATAACTCTTCGCAAGATCGAGATCATCGGAATGATCGAGGTGAAACGTGCCGATCTTCCAAAGCAACTCCCATGTGCGATCGGCTGTTTCATAGGCTTTTTGATATGACTGTTCCATTTTAGTGAGATCCCTGACTGAATAATATGCATGACCCATTAAAAGATGGACCGTTGGTGCTTCTTTCAACGTGGCATTGATAACGAGCCCCGCCTTGTCAGGGTTCTTGCTGTAAAAAGTATGCAGGTTGATGTATTGTTTCCCGTAATGCAGTACCTTCTGCCATTCTTGCTTGTGCGCCGCAACCACGGTCAGTGTGAAATGGGAATCGAGATGTTCTGGAAATTTTTCGAGGGCCTGCCGTGAATAATATCTTGCTTTAGTCAGGTTGCCGAGACTGAGAAATGATACGGCTGCGTGATAATGGCTTACGAGGTACAGTGGGTGATTATTGTTCTGCCTCTGTGCCAGATCCATTGCCGTCAAGGATTCCCGGATGCAGTCTTCATGCATACTGCGGGAAAGGTACGATGTCCCGAGGTAATGATGGGGCATGGGATCATTCGGGTCCTCTTCAATTTGCTTTTTCAATAACTCGGTCGTTCTGATAAATTTGTCCCATGCTTTCTTCTCGTCCAGATCATAGCCATAGTGTATCAACTCTATTTTAGAAGGTTTAACGCACGATGCTCCCACGATTCGGTTATGAACAATTCCTTCGTAATGTACGATGCCATTGTTTTTAAAGATCCGCTCGAGGTTATGCCGGGCCATGCGAGTCCCGTTACTGTAGGTACTGATTATGTTGACAAGTATGGCATCGGCCTCACCGGCCGCCTGAACGGTCCGTCGCAGCTTCGGGCCGCTTCCCTCGATAAGCTCTTCATCTGCATCGATCTGAAAGACCCAGTCACAGGTTACGTATGATAATGCCTGATTCCTAGCCTTGCTGAAACTCCCTTCCCAGGGGTGAAAGTAGATTTTATCGGTATACCTTTGTGCAATTCTCACTGTGTCATCTGTTGAACCGGTATCGACGATAATAATTTCATCCACATGACCTTTGACGCTTTCGAGGCACTGAGATAGAAATGCCTCTTCATTCTTCACAATCATACAGCAGCTGATGGTCGGGTTTGTGATGCTCCCCGTGCAGGTATGGTTTATTCCACTTGACACTTCACTTTTCGTGTGACGCTTTGATTTCCTTTGATTCCTCGTTTTCTTTTTTGCCATCTTTTTCACATCATTCTCTATCAGGCTTATGATTGATCGATTAGGCTAATACACAACCACAAATCGGATGTACCATCTAAAATAAGCAATGTGCATGCCGCACTCAATTGACAGTCTGAATTTGAGAGAAAAAAATAAATGCATTTTTTTATATATTGCTAGAGTTTAGAGTCTCCACGTAAAAAATGGTTAAAATTTATAAAAAATACTTGACTTTGCCGCGCATTCGCGCGGCCCATTTATCAATGGGCC
>Ga0129302_1000921_pt1 | contig 21860 bp, 19 predicted proteins | sample BlaSprsedimmetaG_FD_94476 | JGI IMG/M metagenome (GOLD analysis project Ga0129302, IMG submission 94476) | Hot spring sediment bacterial and archeal communities from California, USA to study Microbial Dark Matter (Phase II) - Blank Spring... | ecosystem: Environmental > Aquatic > Thermal springs...
AAAAGTAGACACATGCATAAACAGGAATCAAGCCAACCTACAACAATTCAACTTTTCAGGCGCAACGGAGATGGCTACTCACGGTTCTGGAGGTCTCCTCCATAGGCTATGGCATCTAAACAGCATGGAAACGGCTTTGAACAAGGCATCTACAAAGATTGGTTAGAAGCTGTTTGAAATAAGTTAATTACAGTTTAGCTGTTTAATATGCGAGAGGAGTGGAAGCCCTGATGTCCGATGAACTGAAACTGTTTGCCAAAATGTTTCTCGTCTTTACAGTGCTCATCACGGTTTTCCTATATATCCTCGCCATCGTCTTGGGACCAGCATTATTCTATTTCACGCCTGAAGGGTTGACCGCAAGCACAGTTCACTTGCCAGCTCTGAAATTATGGCTCCTCAACATACCAGTATCTGTTCCCATAGGACTTGACGTAGGCGCACTCTTCCTTGGTCTCTGGAGCATATTCGCTTTAAGCTTTGTTGCGGCTTGGAAGCTCAGAGAAAACTTCCACCAAACAATCAAAGAAAGCATTGTTCAACCCACAAGAAAACTTTTCAGCAGCTGCCTCTTCGCCATGCCCATCCTAAACAGCATGACATTAATCGCTGTCCTAGCAATCAACAGCTTTCAGGAAGCAGGAGGAGTTCCAACAGGGACGCCCCCTATGCAGGGAGAGCCTTTCTTAGATTTTTTTGAGTTTTCCTATGCTGCTGTGTTTGAAGAAGTGGGGTTCCGATTGATTCCAATCGGCGCTTTCCTCATAATCTACTTATTCATAACTAAAAGGAAGACAGTGACGTTTTCTTTAAGCCAAAAAATCAAACTTTTCTTTACAGCACTTCTGTTTCCTGATAAAGCCAAAAGAATGGCGGGCGCAAAAACAGTAAACGAACATGGGGTCAGAAGCGGAATCAGCTTAGGCGAGTGGGGCATGGTTCTCTTCACCTCAATAGTTTTTGGTTTTGCCCACTTTAACCCGGGGGTCAGCTGGGAAATTGGAAAAATCAGCTCTGCCACGTTTGCAGGCCTAGTTTTAGGCTTAAGCTATCTGCTCTATGGCATTCAAGCATCCATAATCATGCACTGGTTCTTTAACGCCTACAACGACGCTTTCTTTCTCCTTTCAGGACTCCACCCTGCCGCAGCATCGTTTGCAGGTGGAACAGTCATCTTCAGCGTCATTCTCGGAGTTCTCGGATGGTCGACAGCAGCAATTTTAGTGTTCCGCAGACTGGTTAGAGGCATCGAAAAAAGAGGCGAAAACAAGCAGAGCCAAGCTACTTCGAGCCTGAAAATATCGCCTCAGTGAGATCGCTTATAAGAACGGTTTTCTGTTCGCCTTTGTCCATGTCCTTTAGAACCACTTTCTTTTCTTCCAGTTCTTTTGGACCAACAATCACAGCATAGGCGACACCCCTTCGGTCAGCATCCGCCAGAGCCCTAGAAACGGAACGACCCATAACCGCGACTTCCACAGCCAAACCCGACTTCCTAAGCATATCTGACAACTCCAGCGCCTTCCCCATGGACTCGTCTTTCACCGAGATGACCACGACACTTTTCTCCTTCCCGCTTTTTGGGGAGACTTTCTGTTTCTTGAGGGCTAAAACGATTCGGTCAATCCCTTGGGCAACCCCCACCGCGGGAATCGGTTCTCCCCCGAAGAGTTGAATCAGCCTGTCGTAGCGTCCTCCGCCGCCCAATGCAACGTCGAGCGCCGGAACATAGGACTCAAAAATCATTCCAGTGTAGTATTCTAGACCCCTAGCGAAGCCCGCTTCTACAGTAATCTCAAGCTTAACTCCGCTGTCTTTCACCAGCTCAAGGATTTTCCAAAGGTTGTCTGCAGCAGCAACAGCACCGTCATAACCACTAACAGTTTCTTTCACGGTTTCCAGAACCTTGAAGGCGTCCTCACCCCTTGTTTCGAACAGCCTTTCCAGAGCCGCTAAACATTTCTGCGAAACGTCTGCGTCGCGGGCGACTGCAAGAGCATCTTCCCAGCTTTTCTTGTCCAGCAGCTGCCTGACACTGTTCTGCTTTGCTTCTCCCATCTCCTCCTGATCCAGTATCCCCTTGAGGATTCCTGTGTGTCCAATCTTGAAACGGTAGTTCTTTAGTCCCAGCCTCTTGAGGAGGTCGTTGGTCAGCATTAGGATTTCCGCGTCTGCCTCAGGTCTGTCTGAGCCGAAAAGCTCATAGTTTGACTGCCAAAACTCCCGGAACCTGCCATACTGCGGCTCATCGTAGCGGTACAGGCTTCCTACGCTGAAGAGCCTCATGGGCTTGGGCTCGTTCCTCAGTTTAGATGCCACCAGCCGAGCGACAGAGGCTGTGAACTCTGGGCGCATAGCCACCTTTCTGCTTCCCAAGTCCTTGAAGGTATACATTCGTTCACGGATTTCCTCGCTGGTCTTAGCCGCCAACAGGTCGTATGATTCTAGGATTGGGGTGATGATTTCTTCGTAGCCGTACAGTTTAGAAACTTCTCTGGAAACCTGCTCCACATGCCGCATTCTCTCGGCGTCTACGGGCATCAGGTCTCTCATTCCGCGAACAGTCTTGAACACTACATCTCACCAACATGCTATTTTAGGTTAAGTTCTGAAAGAGAGTAGTAAACGATTTCCCCTCTCCGGTTTATAACCGCGAGAACCAAGTTTTTCTTCAAGTTCTGGACGTACCGCTGCGTTCTCGCCAGCTTCTCCACGGAGACGGGCTGCCCCTCCTGTATGCCGAATATGAGGTGCTTGGCTGTTCCTTTGCCGTAGTCTCCCCGCTCGTAGACCCTGAAATCGATTCCCAGCCCGAAGCCTTCCCGCGCCACGTAGCCACGACCCCTCAGGTCCCGGTAAATGAGATATCTGACCCAGGCGTCTTTGTCGACTTGCTGGAAACGTTTGAGCAAGCCCTGAAAATCCATCTTCTGTTTGTTTTCTTCATCCGTAACCTCTATTGCTCCTTTGCCGAGAAGAAACAGTGCTTCATAGAAGGCTAAACGCAGCTTGCCGTTCTCATCTACACCATAGCCTTTCATTGAAAGTTCCTCTATTCCCTCCAGTGAAGAGACGATGACAGCAGTTTCTTTCAGAGAAGCGCCGACTGGCACTATAGCCTCTTGACTCGTCTCAGCCTCATTATTCTTTTCCAACGCCAGAACCTTCAATTATCCACTAAACAGCTTATCATAATGTCTTCAGATTTTAATCTTTAGCTGATCAGAAACTAGTTCAGTGTCCAGAACCAAAAACAAGGAGGCACCCGCATTTCTGTTGATTAAATTAAGATGATTTGTTGGTAGTTTAGGAACCCGTTTATCATCAGGTTTGCTGTGTGCACAAGCGCGATTATCACAAAGTCTTTTGCGAACATTTCACCTAGCTTGAGCAGCGAGTCCGATTTAGCGTTTGAGCTTCTAAACAGGGTGTTTCTGTGTTGAATCAAACGGAATGACAGGAAAGCAATCAACGTTCCAAGAACCAAGAAGTAGAGGAGGCTCAACTGGAAGAGGATGCCCACCAGGACCATCAGCGGAATCAGACAGTAACCAACTAGGACTGTTATGAAAAAGCCGCGTTTGAAGCCTAGCACAACCACCAATGTTCGTGCGTTTGCGGCAAAATCTGATTCGTAGTCAGCCAAATCCTCCCATAGACTATTCGCCGCCGTGGACAAGCCGATGAGAAGCACCAACACCAGCAACTGAAACGAGAAAATGTTGAAAAACGACGCCACAATGAGAACGGGCACGGCGCCCACTGACACGTTCACCAAGGGCTTGTATATCGTTTGCCTGAAACGGAAAGGCGGCACCGAATAAACAACGCCAGCAACTATTCCCACAAAAATAAAGAAAGTCACCAACTGAATTCCAGTTATCAAACCCAGCGCCATCGACAAAACAAATATGGCTAAGGAAATGTAGAGCCCAAACCTTCCGAGGCTTCGTGTGAAGTTTGCCCTGAACGAATCGGACTTCATGTCCAAGTCCACGTCGTAAACGTTGTTGATTGCGTCTACTCCACTCCATAAACAAAACGCTACAACGCCAAGATACGCCGCTTCCGCAAACGTGGGGTTTCGGGCTACCAGAAATGTTGCGCCCATAGCTATCATGAAAAGCATGAGACCTCTTTCAACCGAAATGAACGTGAAAAAACCTTTGACAGTATCGAGCATAAAGTTTCAGCAGGAACATACAATAAAAAGATTGCCCAGTCACCTAAAAATCGACTGTTGTTAGACACCTTTGCGGCACATCATAAGCAATAAAAACTGACCCAACCAACAAAAGAGCGCAGTTTCAGCATTGAACATGAATTTATGACCAAATAAATCTGGGTTTAAATTTTTAGTCAACAGTTAATTCAACCTCAGTTTAGGTAATTGATGTTTCTAAACAAATCTTGGGCTAGTTTGAGGTTTAGGAAAAACCTAGAAATCCATAATCGCCGTTCATAACTATTATAGATGTTTTTTCAGCAATAACTTGGTTAGCGGTTATTTGTTGATTGAGAATTGGGCTGTTGTAAATGGGTACATCAATGTGGGAGCAGCTAACCAAAAATGTTCCTGCCTCTGAAACAACAATTATACGGGTATTGTTCGTTGACGGCGAAGTTGGTTTTTTAAAAGTTGCAAAACAGATGCTGGAGTTACAGGGTCAATTTAGAGTACAAACTGCATCCTCTGTTAAAGAAGCACTGGAAAAAATTTCTGAAGAAACGTTTGACGTGATTGTTTCGGATTGTCAGATGCCTGAAGAAGACTGTTTAGACTTTCTAACAACACTACGCAAAAACAGCAACACCACGCCGTTCATAATTTTCACAGAAAAAGGCAGGGAAGAAGTCGCAATCAAAGCGCTAAACCTTGGTGCATACAGATACTTCAACAAAACAGGACGCCCCGAAACAGTGTATGGTGAACTGGCTCACGGCATACGCCAAGCAGCAACTCAAAGAAGAGCCGAACTGGAGATATGGAATAGAGAAGAGCGGTTAAGGGCAATAATCGCCTCATCACCCGACGCCATGATCGTAACGGATATACATGGAAAAATTACCGACTGCAATTTGGAAACTCTGAAACTTTTGGATTTTTCAAAAAGGGACATAATCGGTAAGGACTATTACGAGTTACTTGTAAAAGATGACCGCAAAAAAGTAGTGGATTCAGCTAAGGAGTTGCTTGAAAAAGGAACCGTAACTGACCTAAAATGCAGGTTACTGGCAAAAAATGGAGACGCGATTCCTGTAGAATATTCCGCAAACATCCTAAGCGATGCTTTCAGTAATTTTGTTGGTGCAGTAAGTTTAGCAAGAAACATAACTGAACGCGAAAACGCAGAAAGAAAATTGGCTGCTGGAAAAATCTTGCTCAAAGCCATTTTGGAAAACGTTGGCGTAATGCTTGCTTACTTTGACCGCAACTTCAATTTTGTAGCGGTTAATTCTGTGTATGCAAAAGGCTCAGGTCACACGGTTGAAGAGCTTATAGGAAAAAACCATTTTGAGCTTTTTCCGAATGCCGAAAACCAAGCCATATTTGAGAGGGTAAGAGAAACTGGCGAAACTGTAACATTTTTGGACAAGCCGTTTGAGTACGCAGACCAACCTGAAAGAGGAGTGACATATTGGGATTGGACGCTGGCCCCAATAAAAGACGAAACAGGACAAACAGAGGGGCTTCTCCTTTCTCTTTTTGAGACCACACAACGCAAGCGTATGGAACAAGAACTGAAAGAATCTGAAGAAAAATATCGAATCATGGTTGAGCAGGCCCCCGATGCCATATTCAGGTTTGACCTAAATGGTACAGTTACTTCATGCAACCTAGCTTCATTGGCGATTACAGGTTTTTCTGAAAAAGAACTCGTCGGTAAACTTTTTCCAGAGTTTGTTCCATTAGTCGATAGTTCAAAAGAACTGTTTGGGCTATACGATTTTCTTTTTTCTGGCGGCGTACCTGAACCGTTTGAAGTTAGGTTCCAAACCAAAAATGGAGACTACTTTTTTGGTGAAGTTCACACAAGTTTGCTGAAGGAAGGAGAGAAAATAACAGGATTTCAAGCGATAGTACGGGACACATCTGAACGAAAGAAGGCTGAGGAGGCGCTTCGGGAGAGTGAGAAAAGGTTTAGAGAATTAAGCGAATTACTCCCTGAAATCATTTTTGAGGCAGACTCTAAAGGGGTTCTTACGTTTGTGAATCGTGAATCATACAGCAAATTTGGGTATTCCACAGAAGAATTTGAGAAGGGTTTGACCGCACTTCAGATGATAGCGCCAATAGACAGAGACAGAGCCAAAGAGAACATTGCCAAATTATTGCATGGAGAAGTGCTTGGACCTAACGAGTACAAAGCAATACGAAAAGATGGGTACATATTCCCAATTATCGTAAACACTAGTCCCATCATTCACGAAAACAAGGTTGTGGGCTTCAGAGGAGTAATGGTCGACCTCACAGAACACATGGAAACTGAAGACAAATTGAAAGAAACATTGAAAAACATGGAAACGCTGAACGAAAAACTTAGTGTCGTCGGCAAACTAACTCGACATGATACCCTAAACAAAATCTCAGTAATAATAAACAACATTTACCTCGCTAAACAACAGCTTAAGGGAAATAAATCTGCATCAGAATATTTGGATAACGTTGAATCTGCTATTGAACAAGTGGAAAAAATCTTTGCCTTCGCTAGAATCTACGAAAAATTGGGCACCGAAAAACTAACTTCCGTAAACGTGAAAAAAAGCGTAGACGAAGCCTTTACTCTCATTTCAGGCTCGAATGAAATAAAACTTGTCAATGAATGTGAAGGCTTGAGTGTGCTTGCGGATTCTTTGTTAAGACAAGTTTTCTATAATCTGATCGATGATTCGCTGAAACACGGAGAAAAAGTTACCCAAATCAAAGTATATTATAAAGAAGAAAAAGAAAGCTTGAAGCTAATTTACGAGGATGACGGCGTCGGCATACCCGAAGACGAAAAGGAAAAGATTTTCAGGGAAGGCTACGGCAAAGGAACAGGCTACGGACTCTACCTGATAAAAAAATCTTTGCCGTATACGGTTGGACAATACAAGAAACAGGCAAACAGGGCAAAGGAGCCCAATTCACCATGACAATCCCAAAAAAGATAATTGAACAACAAAACCATTGACTTTAGACTGATTAACTGTAGATGGAATCCTAAAACCTTTTAAGACAGAGAGGAGATTGGCTTGCTAGAGGTTGTTAAATTGAGGGATCGTTTCCTCTTCCGATAAAGCAGTTCGCTCAGTTACTCCAAATTTTGTTAGCACAGCCTCTTGCAGAAACATTTTCGCCATACCAAAACATCAGTCTACAGACTGTTCCATAGTGGATATATTTATTAGTAAAATGCAGATTGAAGGTGACTTATCATGAACATCATCGAAAAAATCTTAGCTAACGCTTCAGGCAAACAGCAGGTTTCCCCAGGGGAGATAATAGAAGCGAACATTGATGCGGCTATGATTCATGACTTGACAGGTCCGTTAGCCATCAAGTCGTTCCGAGAGATAGGAACCAAAAAAGTTTGGGACAACAACAAAGTAATCATAATCCTAGACCACTTGGTTCCAGCCAGCTCAATCATATCCGCCAACCTGCATAAGATCGTGAGAAGCTTCGCTGAAGAACAGAACATCAAAAACTTCTACGATGTTGGCAGGGGCGGAGTTTGCCATCAAGTGATGCCCGAGATGGGTCATGTCAGACCTGGAGAGGTGATTGTTGGTGCAGATTCGCACACCTGCACGTACGGAGCATTCGGAGCCTTTGCCACCGGAATCGGATCAACTGAGATGGCTGCCGTATTTGCAACTGGCAAATTATGGTTCCGGGTGCCTGAGGTCATAAAAGTGAATTTGACGGGCAAACTGCAGAAGATGGTGACGCCAAAGGACGTGACCCTGAACATTGTTGGGGAGATTGGCGCTGACGGAGCCATCTACAGGGGACTGGAGTTCGGCGGCTCCACGATAAGGGAGATGAGCATAGACGGCAGAATGGTTCTATCCAACATGGCTGTGGAGATGGGAGCCAAAGCAGGCATAATCGAACCTGACCAAAAAACCTTAGATTACGTCAAAGCAAGAACCGACAGACAGGTTAAGTCAGTTAAAAGCGACCCCGACGCCACATATGAAAAGATTGTTGACGTGGACGCCTCAAATCTGGAGCCTCAAGTCGCCGTTCCCCACTCAGTCGACAACGTTAAACCCGTATCCGAAGTAGAGAATGCAGAGGTAGACCAAGCATTCATAGGCTCCTGCACCAACGGCAGACTAGAAGACCTGCGATCCGCCGCCAAAATACTGAAGGGAAAGAAGATAGCGAGGGGAGTGCGGTTGATTGTGATTCCTGCATCCCAAGAAATATACTTGAACGCCCTAAAGGAGGGGCTGATAAAAACGTTCATGGATGCCGGCGCCACCATAGGCAACCCGAACTGTGGACCCTGCTTAGGTGGACACATGGGCATTCTGGCTGAAGGCGAAACTTGCATAAGTTCTTCGAACAGAAACTTTGTTGGAAGAATGGGAAGCAGCAAATCTTTCGTGTATCTGGCTTCTCCAGCCACGGTTGCGGCTTCAGCTATCACTGGAAAAATCACTGACCCGAGAACAGTGAAAGAGGAGGCATAAAGTTGACGATTAAAGGTAAGGCAACAAAGTTTGGAGACAACGTAGACACAGACGTGATTCTGCCGGGACCATACCTAGTTCACACCGACCCCAACGAACTGGCAAAACACGCCATGGAAGGCTTAGACGCCAAATTCGCAGAAAGAGCAGCTGAGGGAGTGATTGTTGTTGGAGGCAAAAACTTTGGCTGCGGCTCCAGCAGAGAGCAGGCGCCCATTGCACTGAAGTATGCGGGAGTCAAATGTGTGCTGGCTGAGTCCTTTGCACGCATATTCTACAGGAACTCCATAACCATCGGCTTGCCGGTTCTGGTGTGCACTGGAGTTTCGGGCACGGTTGGAGAAGGGGACATGCTGGTTGTTGAGCTGCAGACAGGCAAAGTTGAGGATAAAACAAACGGTTCTGTGTTGCAGGCAATCAAACTGCCAGAGTTTATCATGGAGATTCTTGATGATGGAGGATTAATTGAACATCTGAAAAGGAGAATTGAAACAAATGAGTAAATACAAAATATCTTTAATTCCAGGGGACGGGATAGGACCCGAACTGACAGAGGCAACATTGAAAATATTGGATGCAGTTCAGCGGAGATTCAACATAGACTTGGACATAATACAGGTCGAGGCTGGCGACACATGCTTCGAAAAGAGGGGAGTAGCCCTTCCCGAAGAAACCGTCGAGGCCATCAGAAACTCTCACGCCTGCATGAAGGGACCAGTAGGAGAAACAGCCGCTGACGTCATAGTGAAACTGAGGATCATGTTTGACTTGTACGCCAACATCCGCCCAATCAAAGCATACCCTCCGATTCCCAGCCTGAAACCTGACATAGACATGATTTTCGTTCGGGAGAACACCGAAGACGTTTACAGGGGAATAGAATTCGAGATGGAAGACACCGCCATCTGCCTGCGGGTTATAACCAAGAAAAACAGCGAAAGGATAGCCAAGAAAGCCTTTGAAACAGCCAGGAGAAGAAACAAAAAGAAGCGGGTTACGGCCATCCACAAAGCGAACGTTATGAAAAAGACCTGTGGACTCTTCGCCAGAACCTGCAGAGAAGTGGCTAAGCAGTATCCGGACATAGCCTTTGATGAGCTGTATGTTGACGCCGCGTCCATGCGGCTGATAAAGGAGCCGGAAACGTTTGATGTTTTTGTTACTCCCAACATGTTTGGCGACATACTTTCCGATGAGGCTGCGCAGCTGGTTGGAGGCTTGGGGATGGCTCCTGGAGCAAACATTGGCGATGACTTTGCGTTGTTTGAGCCCATTCACGGTTCAGCGCCTAACAGGGCAGGAAAACAGACAGCTAATCCCTGTTCCATGATATTGTCGGCGAAGATGATGTTTGATTGGCTGGGCGAAAAATATGACGACCCAGAATGTTTGAGGGCAGCCCAAGCTGTAGAAGATGCCGTTTCTGAAACGTTGCGTAAGGGGATAACTATTCCAGATTTTGGCGGAGATGCCAAGACAATAGAGATGGCGGAAGCCATGGCTAAGGAAATCGTGAAAGGCAAAGAATAGAAGAGGTTAGGAAGTGGGAGAATATGAGGAAAGAGAATGTGGATTATGTGCGCATCTTGGATACTACGTTGAGAGATGGGGAGCAGACTCCCGGCGTCTCTTTAACCACTGAGGAGAAGCTGGAGATAGCGCGGCAGCTTGACAAGCTGGGTGTAGACGCTATTGAGGCGGGTACTCCCATAAGTTCGGAGGGAGAAAAGAGGGCGGTTAAGGAGATTGCGGCTGCGGGATTAAACGCTGAGGTTTGCGGTTTAGCCCGCACCACCAGAAAGGACATTGATGCTGCAATCGGCTGTGACGTTGATGCTGTTCACACTTTCATTTCCACCTCAGAGGTTCAGATGAAGTATGCTGTGAACATGACTCCGGAGCAGGTTCTGGCAAGTTCCGTGGATTCGATAGAGTACATCAAAAGTCACGGTTTAGTCTGTGAGTATTCTCCCATGGACGCCACCCGGACAGACAGGGAGTTTCTGAAACGTGTATGCAAAGCGGCTGAGGAGGCTGGAGCCGACCGCATAAACATTCCTGACACAGTTGGGATTATGATTCCTTCGACCATGAAGCAGCTAATCGCAGACGTCAAGAGCGTAGTTAAGACGCCCATAAGCGTACATTGCCACAACGACTTCGGGATGGCTGTCGCCAACTCTTTGGCTGGTGTTGAGGCTGGGGCTTCGCAGATTCATGTGGCGGTTAACGGTTTGGGGGAGAGGGCTGGAAACGCGGCGCTTGAGGAGGTTGCCGTTGCCCTAGATTTGATTTACAAAAAGAAGACGGGAATAAACCATCAGCAGCTCTACGAAACCTCACGGCTGGTAGCAAAACTGACTGGGATGATGATACAGGCAAACAAAGCCATCGTAGGCGAGAACGCTTTCTCCCACGAATCAGGCATCCACACGCGGGGAGTTACGGTGGCGCCTTCAACATTTGAGCCAATCAATCCCGAGTTTGTGGGAAGAAAACGTAAGCTGGTTGCCGGAAAACTGGCTGGCACCAGCGGAATACGGGCGGAGCTGGAAGAGTCTGGGTTATATCCCACCCAAGGGCAGCTTGCTGAGATAGTTAAAACGGTTAAGGAGCTAGGGGACAAGGGCAAGAAAGTGACTGACGCTGACTTGTTTGCCATTGCCCGCGCGGTGATGGGCAAGGTTGTCAAAGAAAAGAGGGTTGTCACCCTCACCGACCTGTCGGTTGTCACCGGAATTAACGTTATTCCCACAGCCTCGGTTCGGCTTGTGCTGGACGGCAAAGAGTATATGGCTTCGGAGACTGGATTCGGACCTGTGGACGCTGCAATCAAGGCTGTTCAGAAGCTGACAACGCCCTTAGTGAATGTCCGCCTGAAGGAGTACCGCATAGAGGCTGCGACTGGAGGCTCAGACGCCATGGGAGAAGTCATCATAAAGGTCGAGGACAAGGACGGAAACGTGGTCTCCTCACGGGCAGTCAACGAGGACATAGTTATGGCAAGCGTGGAAGCAATGATAGACAGCATCAACAAGAGCCTACTGAAAAGCAGAAACAGAAAAAAGTAGCCGTGTATTGCTACACTCAATTTTTAGGTGTTCAGTTTCCTTCGCAGCATGATGCCTTCGACAAAGAAGAGGGCCATAGCCACAGCCGTCATTCCTGTTAGGAACAGAAAGCTTGTTTCGATAGCTAGCCATGGAACCAGATAACTTAGCAGAATAATGGCGATTTCTGCTCCGAATGCGCCAATAAAAAAGAAGGAGTAGAACATTAGGCGAGGAACAAGGTTTCTGCCCACCCAGACGTGCCCGCTGACACCTGCCTTTTCTTTGAGTATGTAGTCGCCAAACTTGTTCTTTTCAAGTAAGCCCATCAGCTCAAGTTTCTGTAGGTGTCGGTGTGCCACGCTTGGGCTGCTGAGGCTTGCTCCTCGCATAACGTCCCTTGTGCCAACTGGCCTGTCTGCTCTAACTACGTATGCGTAGACGCTTAGAGTGTTGCCTGCAAGCTGCTCATTGTCCATTGTTGGGTTGCACCTTAAGGATGTTAATTGTTAAACGAAATTGGCGGGCTTGTTAAGTCAATTGTTGCCAGTTCTTCTTCAGGAACGACGCTATTGTATAGGAATCCTTCGCCGAATTTTTCAAGTTGCACCTGTTCTACGACCTCGTTGTTTGCTAACGTAACTAGCGTTGAATTGGCGGTAAAGGTGATCCATCCTACTCTGCTGATGCTTATGGTTAACGTTTCTGCTTCTCTGAGGGCGGAAACCAAGTCTGATGTACCACTGTGTCCTATAGTGCCTGCTCCACTGCTACCAACCCGCCATAGTAGTGAAAAACCCGTAGCCCAGTCGCGTCGTACAACACCACTGCTAATTCCATCGTTTGCAGTGTTAAATGCGTCGGTATCAAACCACTCATCGCGCGAGAAATGAAAGTCCTCAATGAAGTCTTGGAAGCTGAAAGAGCCGCCGTTAAGGTTGGTGCCAACGAACCAGCACCCATTTTCAACTGGTCCTTTGTCTGAGGTTACGTTTATTTGGTAGTATTCGATTCTGGCGTCAGCAGGATAGTTGGTAGTGTCCACGTTCAGTGTTATGTTAAGAGCCATCAAATATTGCGAACTAACCAACGTTGTTTCGTCGATGTCAGAGTCAACATCCATCCCCTCGATTTTCCCGTCTCTAGTCATCCAATAAGAGTACGGCACATCAATACTAAACCATGGTTCAGATGAAAGGTTTTCAGGTATAGCGTTAACTTTTGCTGTTGCAGACATCAAGAACGTCAGAGGCAAAACCGATGAAACACCAATAGCCAGGGCGAGAATGCTGCATGCAATCAACTTTTTTTCTATTTTCATGATTCATCTCCGCTCCATCCAATACATAAATGACCTTTATAATTCTCCCCGAAGAACAGAAATGTTCTCATGCAGAACAGAACGGATTTTTGTTGACTGCCGCCGAAAACAAGCCATGCGATGCACAGCAAAAATTTATATTTGCATCAAAACCTTGACGCAACTATAAGAGGAGCAATGATTTTGTCAGACTTGGACACCAGCGGACTGCAAGGCGTCACCCTGAAAGTGTACCTGTACGCAGTCAAGAAAAACGGAGCTGTTGGACCAAGAGAGGTCATGAGAAGCGCGAACCTCAGCAGCCCCAGCGTAGCCTACAGGCACCTCCAAAAACTCGAAACCATGGGTTTACTGACGAAAGATGAGTGGGGCAACTACATTGTTAAAGAAAAGGTTGCTATCCGAGGTTACGTCTGGGTCGGCAGAATCCTAGTCCCGAATCCCATGCTCTATTCAATCATTTTCTTGGGCATACTGATCACAGAACTGGTTGTTCTGGCGATTCATTTCTCCGTCGAAACCCAAGAATTCAAAACCTTCTTCCTCCTGCTGACGTTGATAACCGTCGCAGCGCTAATCCTGTTCGCAGTCGAGGGACTGAGAATGCTCGCCAAAATCAGAATCCGCCAAGCAGACTAGCCAAAAAATGTTGGTGCGTTCCGTTACTGGAACGACACTGTTCCGCAGAGAGAGCTAATAAGAACGATTTAACTATTAACAACACTATGAGGTGAGGTTATGAAGTCTGAAAATAAACAATCAATAACGTCTCCTTTTTGTTTTGCATCATTTCTTCTAGTAATAGCCTTATGCGGCGTATTAGTGAACCTGCCGAAGGCGCAGTGTGCTGATGCTCAAACTGTGGGTCTATGGCACCTCGACGAGGTTGAACCAGCTGACTACATGGAAATAACGCCAGACGCCACGGGCTACAATCACGGAACATTAGGCGGCGAACCTCCGCCTACACTCGTTGAAGGAAAATTCGGAAAAGCGTTAAGCTTTAGACAGAGCAGTTTCGTGTACGTGCCCATCGCCTTTCTGGTAGGCTTTCCACCCACCCCAAAGCCCATATACATACCCGTTTCTCCCAACTTGGACATCAAAAAAGAACTCAAAATTGAGGCATGGATAAACGTGCAAGCATTCACAAATGCAACATACAACAACATTGTGGTGAAATGCACGAGGACAGGCCCAGAAGTGGAGGATGTCACCAGAGTGTTTGGGCTTGCCGTGAAACCAAGCCTAGAACAAGAGGAAGTAGGGGTGCTGAGCGGCTGCGTATACACAGATTCCAGCGGATTCAACGAAATACTGACAGCAGAACCGGTCATTCCGCTGAACCAGTGGATTAACGTCGCATTCACACGCACATCCGCTGGCATGCACCTGTATGTGAACGGAGAAGAACAGAATGTAAAGGCAATTGAGGGAGTGCAGAATCCATCAGGCTCCATCATAAACGGCACCGAAGTCTATATCGGACACGACTCTGAGGTCATAATAGACGAAGTCAAAATCAGCGACCTAGCCCCAGAAAAACAGGTTCTCTCATCACAAATCGACATCGGAAATAACCTGCTAATAGCCATAGTTATTGCTGTCGTGGCTTTCGCCACGGCTTGGGTTCTACGCAAAGCCATCCAGATGTGGGTGATTTACTCAAAATCCCGAAAATAACTGTCCAAAAAACGGAGAAAAATAGGTGACATTTCCAGCAAAAAGCAAGGAAGGACTGTGTTGGGCGTAGGCGTCAAACTGCTTCAACTGCTAATCAGACAGAAACTCACCGGCAAAGGTCTGAAAGGAAAAGTAGACACTCCACAGACCGTATCGTATGCCGTCACCAAAGCCTGCAACCTCCGATGTTTACACTGCCACGCCGATGCGCGGGAAGCATTTCCTGACGAACTCACGTTGAAAGAGGCGATACAAGCAGTAGATGAGATGGCGGTTCTTGGAACTGAAGCACTGATTTTCAGTGGCGGCGAACCTTTGCTACGGAAAGAGTTTGTTTTGGAGCTAGCTGACTACTGCACCGACATGGGAATCATACCTGCAATGCTCACAAATGGGACGCTGATAAACCATGAAGTGGCAGGGGAAATTAAGGATGCAGGAATCATGGCTGTGGGCATACCCATTGATTCACCGGAACTCGAGATTCATGACAGGCTCCGTAACGTGCTCGGAACCTTCGACAAAGCATTGAGGGCTATCAGAGCCTGCATTGACGTGGACTTGGAAGTAGTGGTCACCACGATGGCGTTAAGAAGCAATTTCGCTGAGATTCCGCGAATGATGGAGCTCATATCCGACCTAGGAGTTGACCAAGTTGCCATCTATGATTTGGTGCCTAACGGAAGAGGAAAAAACATAGCGGATGAGATTATGCTCCAAGAACAACGAGAGAGCCTAATAAGGTATCTCCATAGAATTCAAGAAGAAAAAGAGATGATTTTTGTTTTCTCAGGAGGAAACCCACTTTACCCAGAAATCGCAGCAACAATGCACAAAACAAACGGCACCAACCCGCCAGACCTGCTTCTGAAACAATTTTGGATCGATGCTCCTGTTGGCTGCCACGCCGGCATAAACTACTTCAGCCTGCGGCCTAACGGTGACGTGTACCCTTGCCCTTTTCTGCAAATTAAGGTCGGGAATATCCGAGAACAAAGCCTTACGGACATGTGGTACGGTTCAGAGATTTTCAAGAGACTCAGAAACAGAAGCTTGCTGAAGGGAAAGTGTGGGGAGTGCGAATACCGAGAAGTTTGTGGCGGATGCAGGGGCAGAGCCTACGTTTATAGTGGCGACTATTTGGAGGAAGACCCTGTTTGTTTAAGGAATTTGATGTCAGAAGAAAACGTTTACCCAGCTAATGTACAGCGTTTTGGATGGTGTGTTGGATAAATTTTTGTATGCCTAATATTTGGGGTCGAAACTGTTCAATTTGCAGCGAAAAATGCTACGAAATTTTATGGCAAGAGGAGAAAGGATAAAAACTCTGATGAAAGGCAGAAACCAAAAGAATAGCATGTTGCTAATTGAAACAGCAGTTAAAAGTTGAGCCCAAACACAAACGTGTATCTAACCACCGAAACTGATGGCGAGAAACAATGCGTATATGAATAGTAGAACTATGCCTTCGCGTTTGCCAATTTTTTCGCTTGATATAAAGTACCACAATACTAGGTTAGTGATTAATGAGAAAACAATCAGGTCAGAGAAAGCTTCCATGTTAACGCGGAAAGGGGTAACAATTAGGGCTACCCCCAAAATTAATGTCATATTCATGAAACAGCTTCCTATAATGTTACCCAGTGCAAGGTCAGCATGACCTTTTCTCACAGAGTCAACACCTGTGACTAGTTCGGGTAAACTTGTTCCTAAGGCTACAATTGTAGCTCCAATAATGACCTTTGGAATACCCACACTCAACGCTAAGTATGACGCAGATTCAACGATAAAATAAGAAGTAACCACTACACCAAATGCGCCCACAATAGCTAGAACAATATACTTTCGGATACTTTGTTTTTCACTAGGTGCCCCTTCTTCTTTTACGTTTCTAACTTTAGACAATTGGTAGATGTTGTAAAAAAATACTCCCAAGAGCGCGATTCCGATTAAAAAGCTTGCAGAACCCACATAGAGTAAAGATATTGGGATGATTGAAGCGATGAAGAGACCGAAGTAGAGGTCACCCATTTCTTTTTTAGCCATTCTGGTTATGAACCATTCTAGCTCTGGATGTTTCAACGCTATTAGAAAGAAACAGACTCCCAACGTTAAGCAGATGTTTGTGATGTTTGAGCCCAAAATGTTGCCTATAGACACACCCACATTCGCTGGTTCTAACACAGAGAATAAAACGACAAATAATTCAGGTAAAGAGGTGGAAAACGCAATTAGCACAAATCCGACAGCTGTTTTCCCTAAACCCGTAACATCCGCTACTTTAACAGAGTTATGAATCGTTACGTCACTAGCCTTATACAAGGCAGCCAATGACCCGACAAGAAGCAGTGCATTACCTGCTAATCCTAGCCATTCAAACATTATCCTTTTTCCCGTACATTCACAAATTTTTGCAACAACAGCGTTCTAAAACCGAATTGGTCTATTTTAAGATTGCTTCATGCATACGCGGTTTTAGGGCATTCACATAGGGCATATAATACTCCCCGCTTTTTATTAAGATATCAACTCCAAAGAATCCATTCTCACTCAGCGTACCCAAAGTTAGCCGATTTTTCTTCGTAAAAAACGTGTAAGTAATCTAGTGCTGCCTAAATTTTTGAGATTTCTATCGGAATTTGACAAGAGTGCTCGAATAAAATACCGTTTAATTGCCAAAATTTTATGTTTCGCTTAACCGCAACAACCAAATAATACTGAACCAAATGTAGTAGAAGCAGGAAGAGATGCCGATGACAGAGTTCAAAGTTAAAGACCAGAACTTGGCTCCGCAGGGAGCACTGCTCGTCGAATGGGCAACAAAACGCATGCCCGTACTAGCCCAAATCAGAAGCCGATTCGAAAAAGAAAAACCGCTAAAAAACGTCACTGTAGGTGCGTGCCTGCACGTCACAAAGGAGACAGCTGTTCTCGCAGAGACCCTCAAGGCTGGAGGAGCAACAGTTGCTCTGTGCGGCTCAAATCCCCTTTCTACTCAGGACGAGGTGGCAGCATACCTTGCCGAGAGAGGCATACACGTCTATGCTTGGCGCGACCAAAAAACCGACGAATACTTCTGGTGCATAAACCAAGTGCTCGACTATGAACCCAAAATTACATTAGATGACGGAGCCGACTTGGTAGGCACCCTCCACAAAGAAAGAAAAGAACTGCTCAAAAACGTAATCGGGGGAACAGAGGAAACAACCACAGGCGTCATCCGTTTGCGGGCTATGGAAAAGGATAGGGCACTAAAATATCCCATCATAGCCGTGAACGATGCTTACACAAAATACCTGTTTGACAACCGATACGGCACCGGACAAAGCACCATAGACGGGATTCTCCGCTCCACAAGTCTGCTGCTAGCAGGAAAAAACTTTGTTGTAGCCGGTTACGGATGGTGCGGCAGAGGCTTAGCAATGCGAGCCAAAGGCATGGGCGCCCAAGTCATAGTTACAGAGGTTGACCCAACAAAGGCTCTTGAAGCCATCATGGATGGTTTCCGTGTGATGCCCATGAATGAGGCGGCGAAGATCGGAGACGTTTTCGTAACCCTCACCGGAAACATTAACGTTATCCGTGAAGAGCACATGAAAAAAATGAAGGATTGCGCCGTAATCGCCAACAGTGGACACTTCAACGTTGAAATCAACATAGCCAACTTGGAGAATATGTCTATCTCAAAGAGAACGGTGCGACCGAATCTGGAAGAGTACAGTTTGAAGTATGGAAGAAAGCTTTATTTGCTGGCTGAGGGAAGGCTGGTGAATCTTGCTGCGGCAGAGGGGCATCCGTCAGAGGTCATGGACATGTCGTTCGCGAACCAAGCGTTGTCTGTTGAGTATCTGCTGAAGAATAAAGGACTGAAAAATAGAGTTTACAGGGTGCCGAAAGAGATAGACGAGTTTGTGGCAAGCCTGAAACTGAAGGCATTAAACGTGGAGATTGATGAGCTTACTGAAGAACAGAAAAAATATTTGGCAACGTGGGAAGAAGGAACTATCTGATTTGACAATAAAGCTTATAATAGGGTTTTAGATAGAATTGGCTAACGTTATGGTGAATGATAGATGGTTAGTAAAGATCAAGCAATCGGATGGATAATATTTATTGTCTGCGCAATAGTCATCGTGGGATACATCGTCGCACTCTTTGGTTATAGCTGGCTACAGGACACACTTGGCACAGGCTTACTGCCTTGGACAGAATCAACAGTTCAATTCTGGCTGGTTGCAATTCCAGTACTTATCGCCTTTGTCGCAGTTTTGGCGATAGGAGCATGGATTGGCTGGACAATGGGCACTACTCCACCTCCGAGACCAATCGAAGAGATTGAATCCGAGAGCACAACAGAATAAAACAAATAAACCCTATTTTCTTCCTTTTCCTTCATATTTAGGTAGTGTTTAAAATGAGTAAAACCAAAGGAATAGTTCTTTGTGGTGGAAAAGGCACCCGACTTAGACCTCTTACACATTATATTCAAAAAACAATGGTTCCTGTGGGCGTGAAAGAGAAGCCGCTTCTAGAGTATGTGGTTCGCCTATTCAAGTTTCATGGTATTAAAGATCTGGTTTTTCTGGTCAACTATAAGGCAGAGCAGATTGCAAATTACTTTGAGGATGGCTCCAGATTTAACGTGAACATCTCCTACGTGGAGGATGACCCCTCTTCAAAGGGAACTGGCGGCGCCATTTTAACAGCCTACAATAGGGGTGCAGTGAACAGCAAAGACACTTTGATTATATATTATGGAGACATCATAACAAACATGAACCTCACAGACCTGTTAAGTTACCATAGAGCCAAAAAGGCGTGGGGAACTGTTGCCCTGTCCTCAGGCTTCAAAGTCAGGGTTGGTCTGGCAAATCTGGACAGCGATGGAAAGATTATTGGATTTGAGGAGAAGCCAACATTGGAGAAGCCTGTGAGTGTGGGAATTTCTGTGTTGAATGGAGAAACACTGGAGGACATGAAAGCTTTGAAGGGAGAGAAGCAGGAACTAGATTTAATGGGAGAAGTTTTTCCTCATCTTCTAAAAGTTGACAAACCAGTTTACGGTTATGTTACAAAGGCTTTCTGGTATGATGTTCTTAGCATCGAAGCCTACGAGAAACTGGAACCAAAACTTGTAGACGATATATTTAAGGAAATTTTGGGCTAAGGTTCATGTCTGTTTACGTTCTTTTAGAGGTTAACGTGTCCGAGCGTGCGGTTGCTTTTATTGTTTGCTCGGGGTTGTTGCGTTATTTCTGTTTTTCTTTGATTGTGGGGGTTGCATTTTTGTGTAGCATGTTTTTGTGGTTTTTTGCCAGGGCGGGCTTACTCTTTTTTGGTTCATCTTTTGTTTAGGGCAGAATCTTTTAGGGTTGTCTTAGTTTGGATGCATGTTAGGGATTTCCTTTTGCAGAGTATCCACTAGTTTACTTCTTTATTTTGGAGGATTTTTGTTTCTACGTCGAAAGAAGGGTTGAAATCTGTTTTCGTTTGTAGCCCAGTGATGCGGCAGCCTCAAGTTTGTTATATGTCTGGATGTTTTTGCTAATCGCAAGGAGAAGCCCCCACGTCTTCCTGGTCTGCCTTAACCTGTATCGGGTGTGGATGCCATGCATCTTGACCTCATAAGCACCGAATATGCCTTCTATGAGGCCTCTGAAACGGTAGATTATGGCATTGAACTCTTCTGCTGCTTTTCGCCTGAACCGTTTGCCCCGGTTTTTTCCATGGGTTTTACGTTGCTTGATGTTTGGTTGGCTGCCGAGTCCATAGATTATGTGACAGTTTTCATCCGCGTCGTATGCTTTGTCTGCGTTGAAGAATCCACCAAACACCTCTTTCGCTAGGTCGGTTCGCATCATCTGTTTCACCATTCTTCGCAGGGTTGGCGAGTCCTTGGTTCTGTTGGATGTCACCTGGACAGCGGTTATCACCATGAGATCAAGAATGGCAACAACGTGAAGAGTGAGGTGCTTCTTTTTTCGTCTCTTCCGACCTGCAATCACTGCCCTTTCGTACCTGCCTGTCTCGACTCCGGTGCTGTCAGATGCCAATATTCCTTTCTTTCGGTCCCATCCAGAAGCCTTGATGCATGACCTCACAGTTTCAGCCAGCAACTTTTCCAAATACCATTTTGGGATGTCGATCATTGCTCTATAGATGGTGGTGTGGTCAGGGACAGGTTCATGCCATGGCTGCTTGAGTTCAGAAGCCAGGGTTTGCATGGATCTCAGCGAACAGTCTAGGTAGGTCATGAAGACGACGAGGAAGACCAGCTTCTCCCAACTGTGGACTGGAGGCCTACCTCTGCTTCTCTTGCTGACCGACCGAGGCGCTCCCATCCTCCTAATCGTGGACAACAGCGTTCTCCGAAAACAGGTCGCCTCACGCGTGTGAGCCCGATGATAAATACGCCAGTAACCCCTCATTCTCTTATGCTTCTTTTTGGCGCTCAACATTCACCAAAAAAGCAGAATAATGACGCCTAAAATAAGGTCTATTATAGAAAAAAGACCCGAAAAATACTTTTCGTAGACACATAAACGCCCTACCACAACCCAAAAAACAGCTTTCCACACACAACAACATAACCCTCAAACACAAAACTTTACACCAAACAGCTAAACCGGACAAATAACGCAACAACCCCACAAACCACAGAAGTATTAAATACTTGAGAATCTTGGGGTCCTTAACTGACACTATTTTACGCAAAATAGGAGTAAGCAAGTATAGACCAGCTATCAGATAAAGAAACCAGAAATGATAATAAGAGCCAGAAAATAAGCTGTAGAGTGCCCCTTCAATAACGTTGTTAAAAGTGACTGGCGTCTGGGTAACCAGAAACGCCCAAACCAGATATACTGCACTCCAGAACAGGAAAGCTAAACCGATACGGTTAAACCGTTTTTTTAAAAAAACTCGGATAGGCTCGTTAGTTTTGGAGGGCTGAAGCAGCAAGGCGCCGCTCAGAATAACGAACAGTGGAACGCAGGGCAGAGCGAAGGACTTGTAGATGGTGGATGTCCACCAATACACAGGTGATTCAAGAGCTGTCTGCTGTATGGCAGTGTAGTACTCGTTGGATGCATGAAGTAACACTACCAAGATTATGCCGAAGG
>Ga0129302_1000930_pt1 | contig 21814 bp, 14 predicted proteins | sample BlaSprsedimmetaG_FD_94476 | JGI IMG/M metagenome (GOLD analysis project Ga0129302, IMG submission 94476) | Hot spring sediment bacterial and archeal communities from California, USA to study Microbial Dark Matter (Phase II) - Blank Spring... | ecosystem: Environmental > Aquatic > Thermal springs...
AAAGCGATGGCTTCACTCTCACCCAGATCCAGGCGCTCGCGTAACAATTGCACGGCGGCGCTATCTTGCACAGTAGTGATGATAATCCACTCCGCTGTGGCGATATCCACTGCCCCCGCGCGGCGTCCACCGGAGGCCATAACTTCTTCGAGCACCGCGCCAGGGATGTGGATATGCCCATAGAGCTTGGGCAGCAGCAGCAATTGTCCAATTTGCGCCAAAGCGATGAGCGGACCGGCATCAGCGACGACGATCACGCGCGCGCCTCGCCCAACAATTGTCGCAGCGTTGTGACTTCAGCCGCCAGTTCTTCCGGCAACTCCGTGAAATAGTCCACCCCATGCTGCGCCAGCAGTTGCACAAAAGCCAGCTTGGAGATACCAAGCAATTCTGCCCCCTTGCCGGCGGAGACCTTGCCCTCGCGGAACAGCGCCACGGCGATGAGCGTTTGCAAGCGGTCCGCCAAGCGCTCTTGCGGAATATCCAACGCGCCCAATAAGTCTCTGGGGAATTGTAAGGCCACCGTCATCGTATCCATGCTTACCTCTCTTTAAAAAACATCTGCGCCCTTCGGCTTGCCCAACGATCGCTCACTCTAGCGCCAAAAGGCTAATGTAGATAGATTATAAACGTTATCCCCCGCAGAACAATCCGACGATCGCCTGGGTTGTATGCGCAACTAGTACAGCCCGGCATAAGTCCCTCCCCAGATAGGTTGCGGTATAATGCAGCATCATCGTGCTAAGGAGGTTTGTCATATCCGGACCCGCAAAGGCCAGCCGCACGTACATCCCGCTGTGGAAGCCAGTGCCCACCCCTTCGGCCTTGCTCAGGGCAGGTCTCCAGAAGACTGGCCACCCGGCCCTTGATCGTCACCCGCCCGGCGCTCGGCTCGGTGATGCGGCTGAGCACCTTGAGTCTCTTGCCCGCGCCGTTGCGCCCGGATAATGCCTGCGGTCTGCCTGCGGTCCGCCTGCGGTCCGCCCATCGTTTCCCCGCGCCGGATCTCGAAGCGCACGTCCTTGAGCGCGCAGACTGAGTCGATCACAATCATCCAGCCCGCCGCAAGCCGCGCAGCCAACGGTAGGGATAATACAACGGCAGCAGCAGGGGGGTGGGAATGCGATACTGACCCAGCATATAGTCCGCCGATGGGAACAGGTTCCCCCATACGTAGCGCAGCCGCAGCCCCCATCCGGGGATGCTCGCCAGGCCGCTCCACAGTTGCCGCGCCACGCGTCCTTCCCCGGCGAGCAAAGCGTAGGCCTGCGCTTCATCACGCGAAGGGCGCAAACGCTGCAAGTGCTCCCACACCTCAGGTGGAACGGGCAGGGTCCACAGCCCGTGAGCGCGCGACAGGGCCTCTTGCAGCGGCAGCACCAGATCGTAGGCCTGCGCCCGCGCCAGCACCTCGTCCCAATCGAGCCGTTCGCGGTACAAAACGATCACCTCCGCCAGGTCATAGAGCTGCCTGGCGCTGGCCCGCTCGCACCCGCCGTGTTGCAGCAAGTGGCCACACAGATGCAGGACTTGCGCCTCGGGGCTTAATATATGCACCGGCACAGTTCCCAGACGCGCGGCGCCCGCCGGCTGCCATAGCCAGCCGGCCGGAATGGCCCGTTGGTAATGGAGCGGGCTGAGCAGTCGCCAGTGGATCTCGATTGGCCGCGTCTCGGCGTCGCCGGCCTTGCTCATCATAATCTGGTTGCGAAACGCGCGGATAAAGCCGGGGCGGAACTCGCCGTAGGGCCGCTGATAGCCCAGCTCGGTGAGCACGTGCAGCGCGCCATTCACGTCCTCTTCGTGTACCAGCAGGTCGAAATCGCCCATCGGGCGCAGGGCCAGGTTGCCGTACACCGCCTCTGCCAGGGCCGCCCCTTTGAGGAGGATCACGTCGATCCCCGCGTCCGCCAGGCACCGCAACACTTCCTCCAAACGGTGGAAGCGGAGCAGGTTGGTTCTGGCCACGCCGTAGTAGTCCAGGCGCAGGCTCTCCTCGACCGGCGCGGGCAGCAAGCCTTGCCCGCGAACGGCCTCGTAAACCAGCGGGGAGACCCCACCCGTGCGGGACGCCTGGAGAAAGCTATTCCAGTCGAGGCCATTTTGCATCGCCAGCGCGCGGGCCTCATCCAGCGCTTCGGGGTCCCAACGCCCGCGCAGCATCAGATGGAGGAGTTCCTCGCTGGGGTGCAGGGTCTGGTGGTCGATGGCGTATTGCTTGTCCAGGCCCTCGGCTTTGATGACGACGTCACTCACGGGGGTGCTCCTCTTAAAATAACCACAGAGACACAGAGGGCACGGAGGGAATTCAAAAAAACCTCTGTGTTCCCCGTGTCTCCGTGATGCAAAATTTTCATACTCGTTGGTGTGGAGTTCCACCTTGCGCGCTTTCCCTCACATACCCCGGCGCCAGCGCCCCTAGTTGTATCATAATTTCTTCGTAATCTCCCGAGCGGGCAGCTCCCAACAGCCGTTCCACATCTGCCTCGATCTGCTCGACCGCGATGTGGCCGTTCTGCGCGAAGAAGATCTTCTGGTGGCGGCTGCAGGCGTGGGTCTCCTCGGCGGCGAACAGCGCTTCGTGGAGTTTCTCGCCGGGGCGCAGGCCGGTGAAGACGATGTCGATGTCCTTGCCCTCTTCCAGGCCGGAGAGGCGGATGACGTCGCGAGCCAGGTCGACGATTTTGACCGGTTTGCCCATGTCGAGCACGAAAACCTCGCCGCCCTCGCCGAGCGTGGCGGCTTGCAACACCAGTTGCGCGGCTTCGGGGATGGTCATAAAGTAACGCTCGACGTCGGGATGGGTGATGGTGAGCGGGCCGCCGCCGGCGATTTGCTTTTGGAACAGCGGGATCACGCTGCCCCGGCTGCCCAGGACATTGCCGAAGCGCACGGCCACGAAGGCGCGCCCGCTGCGCTGCGCGGCAGCGCGCACCAACGACTCGGCCACGTGTTTGGTCGCCCCCATGATGCTGCGCGGCTGGACGGCTTTATCGGTGGAGATGAGCACGAAGTGCTGCACGTTCCAGGCCTCGGCGGCGTGGAGCAAGGTACGGGTTCCGCCCACGTTGTTGGTCACGGCCTCCAACGGATTGACCTTCACCAGCAGCAGGTAGCGGTTGCGTACTTGCAGCGTGCGTAGCCCTAAGGTCTTAGGTAGCGTTTGCCGTTTTGTTGCGTGCGGCATGGATTTCTCCCCCTCGGAGTTTGATACTCAAAGCATTCGGAAATTGTGAAGTTCTAGCTCCGCATAAGGCGCTTTTTCACAAAACTCGATTGCACCGAGTATTCGAAATTGGCGGGCCAGCGGACCGGTGGATCAGTATCTAGTGCTCTGTCTCCCTCTCCGCAGCACATTCAGGAGGAGTAGCAGGATGCTACCGGCGAGGAAAATGCCGGTCAGGATGAAAAAGCTGTTACCTTGCGTGTTGCTGCCGGACGGCGGCAGGAGTGGGATGGGGGTGGCCGTTGGCGTAGCATCGTCTGGGGGAACGACCGCAGTTGATATCGCGGCAGGCGTCCCGGTAGGGATGGTTTGATTGAGCGTGCTTTGCCCGGGCGCGGCCCAGACGACAGGGATAGAAGCCAGAAGTGTAAAAACAATGATAATGATACCCCAAATACTTATACGCACTAATTTCATCGATATGCCTCCTCCTTCAAACTGGCCCCACAAACTGTATCCTTTGAAAGGGATGTGCAGTAGACTGTGGTTCTGTCCAACGCGAACCTATACGGAAATTCGCCGGCGACGCGCGAGAAACGCTCGCGAGCTTAATTTTTGGATAGTACTTATACTATTGTAGCACATACTCTATAACTGACAATAGCCAGAAGGTATGAGGAACCACCTTTTCTCTAACCTGAATAGTTATACGACTTGTCCGAGGCCGTTTAGAAAAAGGGTGTTTTGACGGTGCGGGCTGCCCGCACCGTCAAAACACCCTTTCGATACTACGAATCCGCGTTATACTTGCGGCTGATAGCTGACGGCTAATCGCCGACCGTGAACACCTTCCCATCGCTGCGTCCCCGCACGTCAGGGAAGTACATCTCACTCGCCGTAGCGGGCAGCACGCGGTACTCGCCGGGGATGGCCGCCCGCAAAAAGTAGCGTACCTGGTACGTCCCTGCCCCGAGCAGCCGCGCGTAGAAAACGGCGCGCTCGTCGCGCAGTTCCTCGTGGGTGAAGGTGGGCCGCCACCACAGGTTCCTCCCCATCTGCCGCGTGGCGGGCTGCGCGCCCTCCTCGCCTTCAGTGTTGAGCGTGGGGTCCACCGGCTCCATCCCCGCCGGGTAGAAGTCCTCGACGACGAGGTAGGTGCGCGTCCGGGGCAGCGTTAGCGTCAGGCGCACCTCCACCAGGTCGCCGGGCTGCGCGGATGTGATGGGCGTGCAGTCCCCGAAGTTCTCGTCCCAGGCCAGGGTATCGATCGCGCCCTCGACGGCGCAGTATTGACGCTGCACGGTGATGCCCCGGCTCTCCGCTTCGAGTTGCTCCACCGGCTGGTAAAGGGTCAGGTCCGCGCTGTAGTACAGCGTCCCGTGGCCTTCCCCGCGCGAAATCTCCACCGCGTTCGGCCACTCGCGCAGCAGTTCGCTCACCGGCACGGTGATTTCGACGGGATCGCGCAGGTTCTCCGGCGTTACCTGGCCTTCGGCGCGTGGCTCGGCATTGATCGCTGCGCCCCAGGGGTAATCGGCGTGCTGCCCCGCAGCCCCTAATTCGCCGGTCGCCAGCATCACGTCGGTGAGGGCGATGATGGACCACGCAGTTTCCTGCGTCGTCTGCCAGCGGTGGGCGGAACGGGCGATCATGATCCAGCGTGTGGCCTGCGGGATCAGCGGGTCGCCGGGCGCGAGGCGGGCCAGCGCGTCCAGCGCCATCGCCGTCGCGCGCGTTGACGTGACCCAGTATTCGGATTGATAGCCCGCGTCTGCGCGGACACTCTCCCAGTGCGCGCCCCTGGCGGTGATCTCAGCATCGGCGCGCAGATCGTCCAGCAGCGTTGCCACACGTGGGTCAGCGGGGTCTTTCAGCCCTAGCGCCAGCGCCAGGTACGCGCGCCCGGTCACGTCGAGCCGGTCCCGCGCTGCGAACAGCGTCTCATCCGCGCCCTCGGGCCAATCGTGCCCGCCCTCAGCCAAGACGTATAGCGCGAACGCCTGCGGGAAGGGGCGGGCATTGTCCGCAATGTTGTCTCTGGCCAACGCGCGATCCAGGTAGTCTAGCGCGCGGTGCAGCCGGTACTCACTGATGGGGAACCCGGCGCGCTGCGTCTGGATCAAAGCGAAGGCCACGTAGGCCGTCATTTGCAGGTCGCTGCTGTCCTTCCACCAGCCCCAACCGTCGTCCCCGTTTTGCCGGGCGTAAATCTCTGCCAACGCCTCGGCGATCAGCCGTTGCAGGTTCGCTTCCAGGTCGGGGTCGGAAACCCCCAATGACTTGAGCGCCCGGTAGCTGACGACGTTGGGCAGGAAGCGGCTGACCAATTGCTCGGTGCAGGCGTGCGGGAAGAATTCGAGGTACGTAAGGCCCTCGGTCATACCGGCAGCCAGCGTCGGCTCGATACGGAGGGTCAGATAACTTTCCGGCCCGGCATCGGGCGGGATAACGACGGCTTCGAGTCGCGTCCCGGCCCCGGTGAGCGCGCCGGAGGTGCCGAAGACGTCCGGCGTCTCGTAGCGATAGATGGGCAGCGCGTGATCGGACTCGCGCCCGACCGTGGGCCGCGCGGCATCCCTGTACCCGCCGCCCTCCGCGCTGAAGGTCAGCCACGCCACATCCTCACCGGCAGGCACTTCCACATGCCAACTAACGCGTGTTCTTCCATGAGCGGGCACGCTGATTCGCTGCAACCCTTGGTTGCCATTCGCTGATTCGCTGATTCTGTCATTCGCCGATCCCTCGGCTCCGCTCGGGACAAGTTCGCCGATTCGCATATTCGTCTCTAGAGTCACTTCCACGCTCAAGTCCGCGTCCGTGTTGTTGTGGACGAGCGCCGCGACTTCGGCACGGTCTCCGGCGACGAAGAAGCGCGGTGTAACCGGGCGCACGTACAGCGGTTTGCTGACGATGAACTCCGCCTCGGTCTGCCCTACCAGGGTGTCGGCGGTGAGGGCGCGCGCGTCGGCGACCCAGGTGGTGAGCGAGTCGGGCAGGTCGAGCGTTACCTGGGCGGTGCCGTCCGCGCCGGTGCGCAGGCGCGCCTCCCAGAAGGCCGTGTCGGGATAGTCCTGGCGCACGTCGGCCAGATACATCCCGTTGCCGCCCCCGCCGCCGATGCCGCCCATAAGCGCCTCTTTTGCCAGGCGGTCGGCGGTCTGCTTCAGGGCTTCCAGGTTGGCGGCGGAACGGTTGAAGAGCGCGATCAAGCTATTGCCGGTGAAGACGCCCAACGGGCGCGGCCGGTAGAAGGCTTCGACCAGTGTGGGTGCGTTGGGGTCGGCGAGCGCGAGCACGGCTTTATCGACGACCGCCAGCGCGACCTCGGCCTGGACCGGCTCCCCGCGCCAGTCCAGCGTGCGCACGGTGAGCGTGGCCCGGTCGCCCGGTTCGTAGGCGTCGCGGTCGGAGATGACCTCGACGGTGAGGGTTTTCTCCACCGGCTCGACTTTCAGTTCCACCATGCCGATGCGCACGTCGGGCACCGGGTTGGCGGCATCCACGCCTTTGACGGCGACGAAGGAGACGACGACGTTGGGCGTGTAGGCGTCTTCGATAGGGATGTCGATGAGCAGGTTGGTTTCCTGCGCGGTGAAACGCTGCGCGGAGAGAATCCCGCCGCGCTCGACCGTCATCAGCACCTCGTAGGGCGCGGTGAAGGGCGTGGGGACGAGCACGCGCGCCGTGTCGCCCACGCGGTAGGATTCGGCGTCGGCCACGGGTTTGATCTGCCCTTCAGGCATCTGCCAGGCGGCGGCTTCGGGGCCGCTCACCCACAGGTACGTCTCGCTGCGCGCCGTGTTGCCGTCTTTATCCAGACTTTCCGCGAGGACGACGTAGGGGCCGCTGCGCGGCGGCGTGAGCGCGATTTCGGCCTGGCCCGCCGCGCCGGTGGTGACGGTGAAGGTATCGACGACGCTGTCGGTGTACGTCCACGTCGGGCTTTCGTAGGGCTGCTTTGCCGGGACGTATTTCCACGTGCGCCGCGCCAGGGAAATGGTCACACTTTGCTGCGCGATGGGCTGCGCGCCCCAATCCAGCGCCAGCAGATCGACGAGGGCCTTCTGGCCGGCCTGCGCCACCCAGGAGCGCGGTTTGAGGCCGAGATAGAAGCGCGTCGCGTGGACGGTCAACGCGCCCTCGCCGGTGACGGGGAACCCGGCCTCGTCGGTGACGGTCGCCGCGATGCTCCAGGTTTGCGAGCCAACGGTCGCGTCGTCGTTGAGCGCTTCCAGCGTGGCGGAAAGGTCGAGCAGGAATTGGCCCGTATTGTCCGTGACGGCGTCGCCTTCGGCGATCACCTGCGGCTCCCATGACCACATCCAATTGTAATCGCTTGTGCCCCAACGCCACCAGCCGGGCACACCGGGCGAGAAGCTGAACGGCGTAGCGCGCACGGTCCAGTGGACGCGCGCGTGGCTCGCCGGGCCGCCGGCGTAGTACTGCGCTTCGACCAGCGCGCGCAGCGTATCGCCGTCTGAAAGGTCTGTCTGTTCCGGCGTCACCAACACCTCGAATTCCGGCTTGCGGTAGGCCGCAACGGTGAAGTTGAGGCTCCACGTGCGGTCCCGCTCGCCGGGGATCCTCGCTTCCAAGGCGTAAGCGCCGAGTAGCGCATCCGCCGCCAGCGAGATTTGGCCGGTGAACGTTCCCAGTTCATCGATCGTCATTTGCGTTTGGCTGATGATGTCCCAATTGGGATTCCGCACGGTGATCTCGACGGTTTGTCCGGCGGGCGGCAAGGTATAGCGTGCGTCGTCATCCACACGGAGCACGCCTTTGAACGCGACGGTTTGCGCGGGACGGTAGATGGGCCGGTCCGTTTGCAGGTAGACCTGGTGTGTGGCGGGGCGTCCGTATTCGGGCTGGATGTCGAAATCCCAGACCGAGACGCCCTGGTTCCAATCCTTGCGCGCGACGCCGAAGCCCGGCTGGCCCGGCGTCCCGGCGATGGCGGTGACGTTGTCCCAAAGTTCCTCCTGCATGGGGATGGCGAACCGGGCGATGCCGTCGGCGTCCGTTACCCCGTCGCCGAGTTGCCGCCCGGAGCGGTCGAGCAGGCGGACGGGCGCGCCGGCGATAGGCTGCGCGCTGCGCAAATCCGTGACCCACACGAGGGCGTCGGTCGCGCCCACCTTGAGCGTGACGTGACGGTCCACGACGGCGAAGCGCAGGTTGGTGCTCCACCAGGTCTGCGCGCCGGGGACGCTCCACGCGAGGTAGTAGTAGCCCGTAGGCAAAGTTCCGCCATCCTCGGCCAGATCGACGGGGACGATGGCCGTCTGGTTCGCCCGAGTGTTCATCTCCAACGTCCAGCGGCGGAGGGGGGTTTGGGGCGAGCCTTCGTAACTCAGGAAGCCCCGTTCGTTCATCGTCGAAAGGGTGAGGTTGGCGCGCGGCGCGTTGACGGAGACGAAGTAGAGTTGCGCTGCTACCCTGGCATCGAGGGCGATGGGATTCTGGCGCGTCGCCGGCATAAAGAGCGTGGGCATATCGCCGCCGGTGAAGCAGGCGGTGGTTTCGTCGGCGATGGTATTGCCGTAGCGGTCGGCGATGCCGGGCAGCACGGTGAGGCAGTATTCCGCGCCGGGCGTTTTGTCCCAGTGGATGTGGGCGTAGTTACCGTCGCCGTAGTCGTCCCACCAGAAGTTGATCTCGGCGGGCGTGCCGTTTTCGGTGAGCCGGAAGTGGCCTTCGAGGGTGTCTGTATCGATCAACCCCTGGAACTGGACGTGCAAGGGTTCGTAGTAACTCAGGGTGTTTCCGCTCGTACTCTCGTCCGTACCGGCGATGCTCACGACGCGGGGGTAGGGCGCTGTCGTGAACGTAACATCCTGTCCTTCTTCCAGTGCCCCGCCATTGACGGCAGAGGCCTGGTTAGTGATGCGGATGATGTAGGTGCTACCCAACGTCAGGTTTTGTGTGGGTGTGAACACCAGCGTCGCGTTGTTGTCCTCCCAGGTGATGCCGCCGGGGACAGAGCCGCCGTCGGGAGCGATCAGACTGAAGGCGGCGACGGTGGCTTGTGCGTCCATCGGCGTGTTGAACGTGACGCGCATGCCGGTTTCGAGCGGGACGTTGCTGCTCCCTCGGGTTGGCTCGACGCGGACGATCCTGGGAGCGGCGGTGCTGAAGGTCCACGTCACGGTCTCATCCAGCGTGGCTCCGGCGACGGAGCTGATGCCCGCCGCGAGCGTCACCGTGTAGGTCGTCCCGGCGTCCCACGCGGGCAGCGGGTCGAAGCGGTAGATGCTGGTGTTGATCCACGTGCCCTGGCCCACCGCGCCTGGACTGAAGGTCAGTGGTAAATCGGCGCAGGCGTCGTTGTCGGCTACTTGCCTCGTGCAATTGATGGGTACCATCGGGTGGTTGAAGACGACGAGCACGGGCGTGTCGCCGCGCAGGTTGCTGCTGGCGGGGGTGGTGCGCGTTACCGTCAGCGCGTCGAGCGTGGAGAAGCTGAAGACCAGATCGCCGGTGAGAGGGAGGCCGTTGTCGGCCTGGGCCGTCACGTCCAGGGTGACGTGGTAGCGCGTGCCCGCCGCGAGCACTTTGGGCGTGAAGGTGACGGTGGTGTCGTCTTGCCAGCTAAATGTTCCCTCCACCTCCGGCGTGACGCGTAGCGCGGCTTCGACGCTGGCGCGATCCATCGCGCGGGTGAAGCGCAGCAGGATGCCGGCCTGCGTGCGCACTTCCTCGCCGGGCCGTGGGATAGCGGAGACGACGGCAGGCGGCAGGTCGGCGGCGAAGGCCGGTTCCGGTTCCGGTGTGGGTGCGGCGGTCTCCGCCAGTATGGGAGCGGTGGTCGCCGCAGGCTGCGTCGTTGCGGACGGCAGCACCTGCGCGATCTCAGGTGTCTCTGCCGGGCGCCTGTCCCTGCCGGGCAAGAGCGCCTGGGCCGCAAACGTGACCATCAATATCGTCGCGATGGCCGCGCCGAGCCATCCCCACAACGGGATACGGCGCGCCGTGCTGCGTTTCGACGCGGCGCGCAACTTGCGCGCCCGGCGCAAGTCCATCGCCAGCCGGGTCACAAAGTTTGGGTCTGGCTTGATCTGCGCGACCTTGTGTCTCAAAGCTGCCTCCACCGGATCCACCGGCCCGGTCTCTCGCTGATTCGTCAATTCGCTCATTCGCTCATTCGCCGATTCGTCATTTGCCATTTGCCGTTCGTCATTTGCCATTTGCCATTCGTCATTTGCCATTTTATTCATGGTGTCACACATCTTTCTCTCAAGTCTGAGATAGCGCGCGAGACGAGCATTTTGACGGCGGCTTCGCTGCGTTGCATCACGGCAGCAGCCTCTCGTATGCTCAATCCGCCCCAATACCGCAGGCGCAGCGCCTCAAGCCGGTCCGGGCTGAGCTGCGCGAGCAAGTGTTCTATACATTCCAATATACTGTGGCGAAACAGACGTTCCTCGACGTTTTCCGGTTCCGGGTTGGCGAGTTCGATGTCCGCCAAGGGTTGTTGCCGTTTGATGTAGGCCGCGCGGTGATGATCGGCGCACTTGTGCCGGGCAATGCCAAAGAGCCAGGCCGGGAAGTTCCGGGCTGCCTTATTGTGATCGATGGATTCTACCACCGCCATAAACGTCTGCGCCGTCAAGTCCTCCGCGTCGGCCACGTTGTCGGTGCGCGCGTAGCAGTAGCGGTAGATGGGTGTCACGTAGCGGCGGTAAAGGGCCTCGAAAGCGTCGTCATCGTCGCGCGCCAGGCGCGCCAAATCATTATCTGCAAGTGTTGCATAATGATGTTCCACAAGTGCTCCTTCGGTCTGTGACCGTTTCAACCCGGGTTAGAGCCTAACCACGCAAATTCTTGCCCAACGAGCAAGAAACGGGCGTCGCAGGCCCTTTTTAGTTCCGGTTTATCTGGGTTAGGAGTTCACTAAGTACGTCGTTTTTATCGGGAAAAGGTAACACCGATTTCGCCGTGCATCCACATGGACGATAGGTTTTTCGTGTGTTGATTTAGAACCTATCCGAAAATTCGCCGTTGCTGTACCAGAAACGCTCGCAAGCACGATTTTCGGATAGAGTCTAGATGCTTCCGGGGTTTTCGGGATCTCGCCAAAAGCTATCGTAGCCTTCCTGTTCGAGCGCCTTTTTGTTCATCTTGAGGGCCTTGTCCAATCCGGCCAAGTCTGGCTCTGATAGCGTTTTGTGTAATTTTACGCCAAAGACAAGCAGGCTGAATGGCATAAGCGTAGCAAAAATCGTCATGCCGACTTGATCTCCGGGCATAACGATGACGGCTACGATAAGCGCTATCGACACAAGCGCCAGCAGAATGATGGTTATCCATAAACGGGTTGCCATTTTCCGCCGGTGATTGTCCACGCAATCCGTACAGAGATGAACGGCGAGGGCGCTTAGATCGCCGTAATGGGTTGTCGTCGTGGTTGTGGTGGTGTTGCCATGCGTGGCGCTGCTATGTTCTTCGCTGAGTTTCTTACCATAAGCAAAAACGAAAGGTTTTGCCGTGTGTGCCCGCCCCCAAACCCCCACCCCCAGATTCTGAGAAGATACCTTTTCCGTCTGTGTGTTTGTACGCGCGAGATGGGGTTGCTCAACAGGCGCCACGGCACCAGTATAAGCTCTTTTTCTTGCGCGTCAATTTCGGGGATCTTCCGGGGGCATTTCAGGACGGAGGCAGCATACAAAAAGGCGACGCTGTTGAGCGTCGCCTTTTGGGTACGAAAGACCTCGTTGTTATGCTTGCGTGGCCGTTTGGACAACGGCGGCAAAGGCCGATGGGTTATTGACGGCCAGTTCCGCCAGCATCTTGCGGTCGATAGCGATGTTCGCCTTTTTAAGATCGTTGATCAGGCGGCTGTAGGATATGCCATTGATGCGGGCGGCTGCGTTGATGCGGATGATCCACAGGCGGCGCATATCGCGCTTCCGATTGCGGCGGTCGCGATAGGCGTAGACCATGGACTTCATCCATGCTTCATTAGCTCGCCGGAACAACTTATGGCGCGTTCCAAAGAAGCCCTTCGTTTGCTTGATCATCTTCTTATGGCGACGGCGTGTTACGGTTCCTGCTTTTACTCTCACAATTTCACCTCAGATTGATTTATGACACCAGCCTTGCGAAGGTGTACGAACCTTTGGTTCGTCTGAACCTTCGCAAGGTTTCTGTGTTTTTAGCTATGATTTCTGGTGCAAGTAGGGCGCCAGGCGACGCACGCGGCGCTTGGTCCCGGAGCACGTCACGACGTGCATTTCGTCGAACATGTTACGCACAGCCTTGCGTTTGTTGCGGCGGAAGTGGCTCTTGCCCTGCCGCGTCCGCATTAGCACGCCCTTGCCGCCTTTGGAAATGCGGAAGCGTTTGGACGTTGATTTATGGGTCTTTAGTTTCGGCACGTTAATTCCTCCTACAGCTACTTTTTCTTCTTTGGTGCTAACACCATCAACATAGTCCGCCCATCCAATTGGGGGGCCTGTTCTACCATTGCGATATCAGCAAGCTCTTCGACAATATCCTGAAGCTGTTCCATAGCGACCTCAGGATACGTGATTTCCCTTCCCCGGAAGCGGATACGAACCTTGACCTTGTTGCCATCTTCGAGCCAACCGCGCGCATTTCTGACTTTGAACTGTGTATGATGTTCATTCGTTTTCGGGCGCAGTTGAATCTCCTTGATTTCGACTTGCTTTTGCGCTTTACGCGCCTCGCGTTCTTTCTTGGACTGCTCGTATAAGAACTTGCCGAAATCCATAATTCGGGCGACCGGCGGTTCGGCGTTTGGCGCTACCTCTACCAGATCGAGTTCGGCCTCTTGGGCAAGCCGGACGGCCTCCATAGTTTGCAGGACACCCAGGTTGCTTCCCTCGGCATCGATAACTCGAACTTCCGGGACGCGGATCTCTCGATTCACGCGATACTTCTGCTTGCTGATATTGACCTCCTTGAAATGTAAAACACTTTGAATGACTGTCCCGGTATAATAACATGATTATACGTTCTGTCAAATTCTCAACGGATCCAGGGCTATCGCATTTGCACCTTCCGGGAAGCTGCGCGAGTATACTCAGGAGCAAAACCTGGGATAAAGCGGCTATTTGCTTTTACAGGGCTGAGCTGAGCTTTGCGGAAGGTTGTCGGAGTCTAGAGAGGCTGCTTCCTGAGACGAGGATCAAGGCTCGGTTGGCGTTTCCGGCGTCGGTGTGGACGTGGGCGGTTCCTCGGTTGGTGTGGACGTCGGTGTGGGCGTGTCCGTCGGGGGCAGTGGTTCTGTCGTGGGTGTTTCGGTGGGCGTTGGCGTCACCGTCGGCGTCGCTGTTATGGTCGGCGTTGGCGTTACTGTGGGCGTCACGGTGGGCGTTGGCGTCACCGTTGGCGTCTCGGTGGGCGTGATCTCCGGTGTGGGCGTGGGCGTCGGGCCGACGACGTTGACCTGCACGCGGGTCTCGAACTGCGCGCCGCGCGTGTTGAAGGCGACGACCCGCAGCGTGTAGGGGCCGGGCGTCGTCTCGATGGGGATTTGCCACGCGCCGAGCAGGCCCTCGCGCACCGGTACCGGGTGCGGTCCGCTGACCCAGCCCCAGGCCTGCGGGTCTCCGCCGACGCCGAAGGTGATTTCGTAGCGGTCGAAGTCGGCGAAGTCTACGGTGCCCCAAATCTCCACCCAACCGTGCACCTCCTCGCCGTTCTTGGGCACGGTGATGTTCACTTCAGGAGAGCTTTCTCCGGCGGTGCAGTAGTCGTTGGGGGCGATTTCCATGCCGCGTTCCGCCGCCCACTGTTGCATCCACGCCCGCCCGGCGGGGTCCTGGATTTGGTCCAGGACCACCATCACCTTGGTGAAGACGTTGGCGCGGCAGAATTGGTTAGCGCGTAGGCCGCTGTTGCCATCGATTTCGATCTGCTGGAACCAGTCCTGATCGGCTTTGGGCGGCAGGAAACTCGCCGAGAAGACCTCGGCGCGCTTTTCCGGGCAATAGGGCGAAGGCTCGGTCCCGGAGAAGGCGCAAATCTCACGGTCGATCACCCCGGCCGGGCGCGGGAAGCTGTGCGGCTGGATGTTCTCGTGAGCGCGGCGCATAAAAGCGTTCCATATCGGCGCAGCGCCGCCCGACCCGACGACGCCGTCCATGGGGGTGTTGTCATTGTTGCCAATCCATACCCCCGTCGCCAGATCGGGCGTATAGCCGACCGTCCAGGCGTCGCGATTGTCGTTGGTCGTGCCGGTTTTGGCCGCCACGGGGCGGTCGGGCAGTTCCAGGTTGTTCGGGCAGGCGAAGACGAGGCAGCGCGCTTTGGTGTCGGAGAGGATGTGCGAGATGAGGTAGGCCAGTTCGGGAGCTACGGCTTGTGTGCCTTTGGGCTGGCGGTTGTCGATCAAGACCTCGCCTCTGGTGGTTTCGACCCAGAGGATGGGCGTGGGCGGCATACTCAACCCGCCGTTCGCCATAGTGGCGTAAGCGGCGGTCAGGTCGAGGGGCTTCATCTCGCCGCCGCCGAGCGTCAGCGCCAGGCCGTAATACGGGCGGGTGTCGTGGGGATAGTCGGGACATTCGAGGTGCGGTGAGACGATCGAGGTTGCCCCCAGGCGCGCCGAAATGTCGAGCAAGCCCTCGACGCCAACGTATTCCAGCGCCTTGACGGCGGGGATGTTCAGCGAGTTCGCCAGCGAGGCGCGAATCGACATCGGGCCGCGGAATCTGCCGTCGAAGTTGACGGGCCGGTAAACGTTGCCGGCGGTGTCGGTGTAAACGGTAGGGATGTCCCACATAATGGTCGCCGGCGTCCAGCCTTTCTCGAACGCGGCTAGGTAGGTCAACGGTTTGATAGCCGAACCGGGCTGGCGGCAGCGCATCGTCACGTTGACCTGCCCGCCGATGGCCTCGTTGTAGAAATCGACGCTGCCGACCATCGCCAGGATGTGCCCGGTGGCCGGTTCGACGGCGACGAGCGCCCCGTTGGTGACGTTACGTCCGGCCAGGGCTGCGACGCCGTTGCGCACTTCCTCTTCGGCGATCTGTTGCAGGGTGCGATCCAGCGTGGTGTAGATGCGCAGGCCGGCGCCTTTGTAGAGCGCGTCCGGGCCAAGTTGCGCTTCGACCCATTGCCGCACGTAGACGACGAAATGCGGCGCGGGAATGACGTTGGTGTAGATGGTGGGGAAGTCGTAGGCGTCCATTTCGGCGGCGGCGGCGTTGGCCTCGTCCTGGTTGATGAATCCCGCTTCGACCATCAGGCCAAGCACGATTTTGTGGCGCTTGAGCGCCGCGTCGCGCCCGCCGTGGAAGGGATCGTAGACGCTCGGCAGTTGCGGGATACCGGCCAGGAACGACGCCTGGGCCAGGGTAAGGTTGGCGGCGCTGGTCCCAAAATAGGTGCGCGCCGCCGCATCGATGCCGTAGGCGAGGTTGCCGTAGTTGTTGTTGTTGACGTAGATTTCGAGGATTTCGTCTTTGGTGTAGCGGCGCGTGAGTTCGGTCGCCAGCACGATCTCCTTGATCTTGCGGCTGGCGGTGCGGTCGGCGGCTTCGTCGGGCAGCAGGATGTTGCGGGCCACCTGTTGGGTGATGGTGCTGGCCCCGGAGACGATTTCGCGCTCTTGCAGCGCGTAATAGATGGCGCGCATCACAGCGATGGGATCGAAGCCAGTGTGCGCGTAGAAGTTGCGGTCTTCGGTGGCGACCGTCGCCAGTTGCAGGTTGCGCGAGATTTGTGTGATGGGGACGTAGGTGCGTTTTCCGGCGGTGGGATCGATAATCTCGTGCAGCAGCCGTCCATCGCGCGCGAAGATTTGGCTGCTGGCGAAGTTGGGTTGGCGCGTGCGCAATTCGTCCGGCGAAGGCAGTTGCGTTGCCAGCGCGATGTAGCCGATGACCATCGCAAGCAGCGCCAGGAAAAACAGCCCGACGCCGGCGAGCGTGATGCTGAGCAAGATTGAGGCCGCTCGTCCGGTACGTTTGGGCGCGGGTTTGGATGCCGGAGGCCCCGCAGTCCGCTGCGGCGGTGGGGGCGGTGGCGATTTCGGTGGCGGCGGAGGTGTGACCGCCCGTCTCGGCCACGTGGAAGTCGCCGTCACAGGCGGGCGAATGACGGGAATAGGTTGCGTGGGCACGCGGTCTGCCGCGTCGTCGTCAACCGGTGTTTGTGCGCGCCAGGCGGGCACCTGCCGGGTCGGTTCGGCGGGTTGGGGGCGCTGGGGCGTTGGCTCAGACGGTGGGACCTGGATGCGGCGCGTCGGTTCGGATGGCGGGTACAAGTCCGGGTCGGGTTGTCGCGGTCCCGTTGGCTGTCGTGGTACACGTTGTGTCGGCTCGGCGGCAGGTGGCGCGTCTTCAGGCTCTTCTTCCGCAGGTCGTCGCGCCTCCGTCCCAAGACGGGGCAGGCGCACGGTAGGTTCGCTTGGGCCGGGCCGCAGCGGGCTGCGGGGCCGCAATTCAGCCGGCTGCCACGCCGGCGAGGACTTTTCCTCTCCGGAGTTTTCTGGATCGTCTGCTACGTTGCCACGTTTCGGATCAGATTCAAGCGGCATAGGTTGGCTTGCCAACCTCCTTATCCCCAGACGCCTTTCAGCATCGTGTACGCGCGTTGCGAGAGCGCGCGGGCAATGACCACGACCTCGGACAGCACGATGAAGGCCACGAAGACGACGACCAGTTGGGCGACTTTGTCCTGTGCGATGATCGGAATCAATGTCGGTAGAGGTACACCTGCTTCGCCGGTCACGCGGAACAACGGGACGAAGAAGTGCGAAGCCCCCGCGCCGATGAGTGCCCCGGCGATGGCCCCAAACGACGTCAGGAACAGGTATTCCATAATGACCTGGGTGCTGATCTGGCGACGTTGCAAGCCCACGGCGCGCAAAATAGTGAAGCGTCGTAGCCGGTCTTGCAGCGAGGCATACGTGTAAATCAGCAACCCCATCGCCGCCATAGCGACTGCGGCTAGAAAACCGGTCGATAGTGTGCCGAAGACGCCGACACGCTCGAATTTCGCCTGTTCTGCCTGAATCAGCGCCTGGGCATCTCTCGGGGCGCCGGGAAGCACCCGGAGCGTGGGAATCTGCTTGATTACCTGGTCACCGGTAGCGCCATCCTCAAGTCGCATCCATAGTTCGTGCGGAACCACCATCCCAACATAGAACGTGAGGTAGTCCAAGTTGCCGATGAAGGCAATTTTGTCATCATAGACGGTGGGGAAGTACCTGTAGGTCCCGGCGACCTTGAATGGCGTGTTGACGCTAAACTCGTAGTTGATGCTGACGCGCAGGTTGATTTCGTCGCCGATTTGGAGATGATTCTCGGTAAATAATTTCTCCGGGATAAGAACGGCATTGGACCAGGGCGCCAGTTGATTCATCAACCCGCCTAGCGGTTCATTAGCAAAGTCATATCTAAACCAGCCAACCTGGCTGAAGTCCGCCCGATCCACGGCGATAAAACGCCCGTTGATGTTGCCGCTGGCGGGAAGGGACGTAGCCATGCTGTAATTTCCCATCCGGGTGGCTTTTTCGACGCCTTCGAGCATTTCGAACTGTGTCGGCAGAGGAATCCATTCTCCGGTCACTGGCGTGGTTCTTTCAGGGGAATCGGACACCGTGGGTGGATAGACGCTCATCGCCAGATCGGTGCCTGCGCGATAATACATGCGATCCACCAACCATTGATCAAGGCTGGCGGCCATGGAGATGGTGTAGACGCCGAGTGCCAGTGACACAATCACCAAAAGCAGCGGGTTGATGTAGGCCTGGCTTTCGCGGCCCAATTGTCGCAGCGCCAGGTGGGGGGTGGCCCAGGGCGTAAGGCTGGCGATAACGTCGATGGCGCGCATAATCAACGGGAAGATGCGCAAAGTGAGCAGGGCAAAGGTGATAATCGCCAGTGCGGGCACCAGAATGAGTAGTGGATCCTGATACAAATCCTCCGGTCGATCGCGTACCAGGAGGGCCAGCGTGCCATGGCTGGTCAGTTGCCGGTAGGCGTATACGGTGGGGATGAGGAGGATAAAGTCAAGATACGCGCGATACCAGAAGGGCGAGCGTTGTGGCCGGGCGCGTTCGCGTTCCACGTCGATGAGGCTCTGGCGGGTGGCCTGGATTGCCGGCAGGATGCGGGCCATCATCGTGACGGCCAACGCCACGAGCGTCATAGGGATGGTGATGCCTCGCAGGGTCGTTGGTAAGGGATCGCGCGTGGTGAAGGTGAGGAAGCTGGAGGTGTATCCCATCATCTGTGCCAACGCCATACCCACGGCGATGCCGATGGGCGTTCCCACGACAAAGAGAATCAGCTCTTCGACCACTGTGAGCGTCAGGATGCTCGAAGAACGTATCCCCCGGCTGACCAGGGTCGCCGTCTCGCGCACTTGCCAGCGGGCGATGATGGCAGAGGTCAGCACCAGGAAGTAGAGGAGGAAGCCAAACGCGGGTATGTTGAAACCCAAAAGCAAAATGGTGAGGGTGTTGCCGCGTTGGACGAACGACTTCAGTGGATCCAACGGTGGGGTGTTGATACGGGCATCAGGCAAATATTTGTTGATGATGATAATGCCGCGTTGGAACCCCTCGATATACTCGACCGTTTTGTCGGGCAGTACTTCGCTCTCGTCCAGAATGATGTGCCAGTTGACGAACCACGTCCTGCCGGGCACCATCGGTTCAATGGTGTTGATATAGTCTTGACGGCGCACCAGGAGCTTGTTTTGCAGCGTGGCGTCGGGGTTCTCGAACCAGAAATCCGAGCTGATATCCCTGGCTTTCCAGAAACCGCGCACGCGAATGGTGACCGGTGGGGCGAGGATGTTGATGGCCAGGTTGAACTCTTCACCGACGTTGATGCCCATCTTTTCGGCCATGCGCGTGTGCATCCAGACGTCCAGCACTTCGCCGGACACGCCATCTTCATCGAGCGGGTCGCCATCGATGATCTGCATTTCTTCGGCGACGCCGGCGATGTACACGACGTCGGTGGATTCCAGATAATCCTGTTCACCTGTGGCATAAGCCGTGCCCTCTTTGGAGCGCAGCATCATGTTGCCGCTGTGGACTTCCAGCCCCATATGTTGGACCGGCAATCCGACCTCTGAGGAGAGTGTGCCACCCACGTGGGTCGAGATGTTCTCCGCTTCGCGCAGCGAAATGGGCACGCGTCCAGAGGAGAAAGTGTAGATGCTCGTCGAGAACGGGGGGCGCCCGGTCATCGCGCTGAACGCAGCCAGCTCTTGATCCAGGATGACCTGGTCTACAGCTTTGGCGAAGAACGACGCGCTATTGACCATTCCCACCGCGAAAACGATGCCCAGGAGTGCCAACACCGTTAACCCGGGATGGTTCCACAAGCGCTTGGCAGCAAGCCGCGTGACAGAAACGAACCTAAGTAGCAGTTTGATCATAAAGTTAGCACCAACTCTGACAGATTATGAACCTATCCGAAAATTCACCGTTGACGTATGAGAAACGCTCATAGACACAATTTTCGGATAGAGTCTATGATTTGCCGGGCGTCATCTATCTCGCCGATTTTGCACACCCGGTAAGCCTTGTAAGTATAACAGGGCCGCCGCAAGACGCAAGTTGAAATCAGGTTTGATGGTGTAGCCATTAGCCGCCAGCTATCAGCTTTCAGCAATTAGAGACACTTTCGTAAACGCTGTAGCTGAAAGCTGAAGGCTGACGGCTCATTACTACGCGAGCTGTGAGAGTACCGCGATGGCGTGTTTGATGTCCTCGATTTGCTTGGGGCCGCTGATTTCGCGCTCGATGGTCAGCGCGCCGGTATAGCCGAGGCCCTTCAGTTTGGGGATGAGCACCGGGAAGTTGACGCGCCCTTCACCAAGCGGTTTCTCGACGCCCAACTGCCGCCCGTTGGTGGGGTATTCGCCGTCCTTGGCGTGGACGCCGCGCACGTACTGCCCGAACACGTCCAACGCATCCACCGGATTGGCTTTGCCGTACATCAGCAGATTCGCCGGATCGAGGTTGATGCCCAGGTTGTCGTACCCCAGGTCTTCGATCACCCGCAGGAGAACGACCGGCGTCTCCTGCCCGGTCTCGAACCAGAAGCCCAGGTCACGCTCGCCGCAGTATTCGGCGATCTCGCGCAGCGCGTCGATGACACCGGGATACAGCGGATCGGTCATGTTCTCCGGGATGAAGCCGGCGTGGGTGGTGATGCTCGGCGCGCCCACCCGCGCGGCAAAGTCCGCCCCCGCCTTGAGCGCGCCCAATCGCTCCGCGCGGAACTCCGGCGGTACGATGCCGATGGAGACCGGCCCCTTGACGAAGTCCCAGATGTGCGGGCCGGGCACGCCTGTCCAGATCGTGGTGACTTCGACCTCATATTGCTCCGACGCGGCGACCAACCGGTCGGCCATCTCCGGCGTGAACAGCTCTTGCTTCCAGCAGACCACCTGGCACGTCGGCAAGCCGAACTCGTGCACACGCTGCAATTCCTCTTCCGGCCCGTGTTCTAATGGGGCCATAACACCAAGTTTTAATGTACTCATAGTGTATTCCTCCGATTTTGATTTTGACAGTCAGATAGTCAAGTAGTTTTTCGGCTTTCAACCCCAGATTAACAACTATACGACTAACGACTATGAGACTGACGACTACAAGACTAACGACTTGATACTTTCAATTTCCTGGTCGATCAGGGCGACGGAGTCGCGGGTAGACTCCGGCATACAGCGGATGGGCTGCGCGCCGGTTTTCACGCATTCGAGGAAGTAGGTGATTTCGTTGAGGTAGCCGTCGCCCGGTTCGATGTCGGCAGGGTGTCCCTCGACTTCCTCCAGGTTGTCGAAGATGGTGAGTTGCCAGTCTGCGTAACGCACGAAGCCCCGCTCGAACCATGCATCGAATCCTGCCTGGAACGGCACTTGCGCCGTGCTCCATCCCGCGTGCATGTGAATCTGCGGGCCATTGTCGTAGGTGAAGCAGGCGTGGATCACGTCGTAACTGTTCGGCTCGGCCATCGCGCGCCCGGTGGCGTATAGCGCATCCGGCACGCCGAACACGGCATTGACATAATCTACGTCGTGGATGTGCAGGTCGAGCAGCGCGCCGCCGCTGCGCTTGGGGTCGAGGAACCAGTTGTCCGGCGACCAACGCGGGCGCCCGCCGATGCGGGACATATTCAAGGAAAGCAGCGCGCCCAACGGCTGTTCCACAATCAATTTATGGAGGTAGAGGTACTCCGGCCAGAAACGGATGCACTGCGCGATCATAAGCCGCCGGTCCGCCGCGCGTGCCGCCGCGATCATCCGGTCGCAGTCGGCGACGGAGAGCGCCATCGGCTTTTCGCACAACACGTGCAGCCCGGCTTCCAGCGCGGCGATGGCGTACTCCGCGTGCAAATACGTGGGCAGGCAGATGTCCACCACATCCACATCCGCTTCGGCGATCAACTGCGCGGCCTCCGGGTAGCGCGCGGCCTGCGAGAGGTCAAGGGCGACTTTGCCGCCTTCCAGGTTGATGGCGACGGCCTCCTTCGCCTCCAACCGCTCTGGAATGACGTCCGCAATCGCCACGATGGCCGCATTTGCGGCTTCCGCGTTGGGCACGTGTGGATAGCGCCGTGCGTGGTGCCATCCCATACCCCCCATACCGAGAATTCCGACTTTTAGCATAGGTGAACTCCTTTAAGATAGAATGAGCGAATGAGCGAATGAGCGAAT
>Ga0129302_1000931_pt1 | contig 21791 bp, 17 predicted proteins | sample BlaSprsedimmetaG_FD_94476 | JGI IMG/M metagenome (GOLD analysis project Ga0129302, IMG submission 94476) | Hot spring sediment bacterial and archeal communities from California, USA to study Microbial Dark Matter (Phase II) - Blank Spring... | ecosystem: Environmental > Aquatic > Thermal springs...
GTTCCCCGCGCCGCCTTCTCCCACTCCGCCTCGGTGGGCAAGCGGTAGGGTTGACCGGTACGCTCTGTCAGCCAGCGGGTGTAGGCCAGGGCCTCGTACCAAGAGACGCCCACGACCGGGTGGTTGTCCAGATTCCAGGTCGGATCGTCCCACCAGAAGGGCCGGTCGCGCTTCTCTGGCGGGCGTTGCGCCAGCCATCCGGCATAGTTCTTTCTCGTCTCTTCATCCTCAATGACGGATAGGTCCGGCTCACTTTCGCCGGTGCGCCAGGCCCACCCAGCCTCGCTCCAGTAGCCTGGTTCGTCGTACCCCCCGGCATCCACGAAGTTGGCGTACTGCCCATTCGTCACCGGGTACTTGCTGATGGAAAAGTCGGCCACTTCGACGGTGTGCTGTGGATATTCGTCATCGTAGGCTCCCTCGTCCCCCTCGCGGCTGCCCATCAGGAACGGCCCGCCGGGAACGAAGACCAGTTCATCCAGGTCGCGGGGATCGCCCAGGTGGGCCAGCACGCGACCAGCGGCAGCTCGCTCGACGGGGGTCAGGGCGCCCGCTTCGAGCAGGCGGGCCAGCCAACCGGCGACCCGCTCGATCCGAGCCTGCCAGGGGTCGCGCCGGCGCAGTTGGGGTATCCCGATCTCCATGAGGGCTTGTCCCGCCAGCCAGGCACAGCGGTAGCTTGATTCGTCCCTTGGCGTCCCGTCCGGCGCCTCGACGCACTCCCTGGGGCAGAGGTTGTCCACCGCGCTCAACGCTAGATCCACGCGGTTCTCGGCCCGCCCGGTCTTGCCCACGGCCAGGAGAAACGGCTCTCGCCAGCGTTCCTCGTCTTGGTCCAGCAAATCGGATGCTCGGGTGGGAAAGTCAGGCTGGACGGAGAGATGACATCCTGCCAGGTACTCCTGCAAGGTGCGGTGTGGGAAGGCGTAGACCCCGGGTTTGCGCTCCAGGAGTAGCCCGGCCCGCTCGCGGACGTAGCGGATGACGTCCCCGGCGCGCGTCCAATCTCCCCCCAGGTAGCCCTGAAACACCTGGCGCAGGGTCGCCTCGGTGACGTCGGCCTCGGATGGGCCAGCGCTCCCCACATCGGCCTGGTGTTGGCCGTGGACGGTGTAAGCCACCTCCTCCAGGGCGATGCGCAGGTCGCGGGGCGAGAGCCGAGCGCGCGTCAGCGCCTCCCGACCCATGCGGGATTGCTCCCAGCGGGCCAGGAGCAGTTCGACGATCTCACCGTAGAGCTGGACGCGGTCCTCGGGCAGACGGCCGTAGGAGGAGTGCAATAGCGCCATCATCGTGAGGAGCAAAGGGTTGGGGGCCAGCGGGCGCAGGTCGACCCGCCGGACGGCGTCGCGCAGCCGGGCGGCCCGTTTCCCCGTCTCGGACGGAGTCATCAGCCCCATGCGGCCCACCTCGGCGTACCAGACCTGGATGAAGTGGTCAATCTTTGCCTCGTCGAAGGGCGACAGGGCGGCCTGCTCGAAATCGGTCAGCCGCCAGGCTGGCTCTTGATAGGCATAGACGCGGCAGGTGACCAGGATGGGGGTGCGCTGGTGAGTCAGGGCGAAGTCGGTCACCCCGTCCAGCAGCCAACGGCGGGCGGCGGGGTCCACCTCGTCCAGTCCGTCGAGGAGCAGCATCACCCGGCCATCGAGCCGTTCCTCCAGGGCGGGGACGGCGGCGGACAGGTGGGCGGCGGAGAGAGTGCGGGCGACCGCATCCCACAAGGGGGTGGCGGCGCCGTTCTCGCTCACTGGAGCGGCGGGGGGCAGGTCACGCAGGATGACGCGCACGGGAATCAGGGGGGTGCGGGTCCAGCCGGGGAGCGCTTCCGGGTGAGCGACTGTTTCCACGGAGGCGGAGAGCGACGTGATGGCAGCCTGGGCCAGGTGGAAGGTAAGATGGTTGACGAAGGTGGACTTGCCCGCGCCGGGATCGCCGAGGAGGACGAGATGGTCCATCCGGGAGACCGCCTCCACAGCCGTCATCGGGCGTTCCGGGTGTTCTCCCCGACGTCCCACGCCAGGGACCATTGGCATCTGGGACGGATCGTGTTCTCCTTCCTTCAGCGCAGCCAGTTCCTCATAACTGAGGGGGACGCGGCGGTCGGTGTCCAGGGCGGTGTAGATGGCGGATAAGGACATCGTCTCCTGGCTGGCAGCGTCGGCGGCGTGAGGGTCCATCCCGCGCAGGTGAAGGGCGTTACACTCGCGCATCAACCGCTCCAGGTAGGTGCGCAGGGCGCGATCCTGCTGCTCAGCCTCTTTCTGGGCGCGCGTATCCTCCACCAGCGTGACCGGGCTGCCGTCCCCAGTTGTGATCACCGTGGAGCGACTGTAGTCGCCGATCACGTTACCGTCGCCGTCGACCACGATCTGATCTCCACCGACAAAGATACTGCCGTCCCTCAGTTCCACGTCTCCGACGACGACGCTTCCCCTCACCACCGCTCCCTCCGCCAGCGTGACCAGGTTGGAGCGGCCCGGCAGGGCGGCGGTCTCCTGCACCAGTTGGCGGGCAAACGCTTCCCACCGGTCGCCCAGCGTCTCCTGGGCCGCTTCGAGGGCGTGGGTGGCCTGCAGGATGGCGTCCAGTTCGACGCGGGTCTGGGCGTCCTCCCGGGACTGGCCGGAGACCTGCTCACCGCCCTGGGCGCGGTCGTAGGTGCGCTGGACGAGGTTAGCGACCAGGTTGCTGCCGAAGCCAGAGGTAATGCCGACTAAGGTAGTCATCGCCGGGCCGGGTTCGTCGGCGTAGGCGGCGAGGAAGGGCAGCCAGGCAGAAGCGGCGATGAGGGTGTAGGCGGATTGGATGGATGTGGATTTGAGGTCGGGAGCGCGCTCGGCCCACCAGGCGTGGACCTGTGAGCGCCAACGTTCGACGTCAAAAGACATGGGTTGCTCCTTTGGATGGTATGAGGAACGGCGCTGGGGCAAGGAGAGGCTTTTTCGTTGTCAGTATACTTGGGTTTTCCCTGTCGTTTTCATCAAAGTCGGTCATCGTTCTCTCCTTCGATCCAGTATAGCGGATTTCACCCTCTATGCAAGCGATTGCTCTCCCCCTCTCGACGTATCTCAGAAAGGGGACGGCGCTTTCGATCCAATTTGTTCACAGTTCCACAGTGCTTGCGTTACCAGAACAATTGTGCTATCCTGGGGGCATGGGCGTGCAACGGTTCGTCAAGGTGGACCCAGAGAAGAATCAGCGGCGGTGGTACGTGGTCGCCTGGGGACCCACGCTGTTCGGTGATTGGGCCGTGATGCGCGCCTGGGGCCGGTTGGACGCCGATTGGTCGCAGCGGAAGATCGACGAATTCTCCACGGAAGACGAGGCCCGCACCGAGGCCCAGGCGCAGGTGGAACGGCGGGAGCGACGGGGATACGTGAGGAGCGATTAACGCCTCTGGGGATTGTGTCGCAACCGGCAGTGCTCCCCCTCGCCCCGGACGTGGCGGTAGAAGTAGACCACGCTGCCGTCCATCCGGCGACGCTTACGTTTGGTGACGGGGGCACCGCAGGCCGGGCACCGGGCGCGGTCGGGGGAGTCGGGGCTGGCTTGGATGATCTCGTCGTTTACTTTGGCTTCGCGCATGATCTATCTCCCCGACTCACACTAACCGTCTGTCGATCCCCGCTCGTATGCGGCTTTTTGCATCATCACTTATTTAGACATTATACCGATTTAATTGTTTGGAGTAGAATCCAAACTTTCTGGATACTCTACCCCTGTTTTTGGAAGCAAGTGCCATTTTTATGTCGATTCTCTGCTCTGGGCGATGGAAAATGCCGTCCAAAGTTAAATCGATATAATGTCTTTTTAATGGCTGAGCGTCAAATTCGACGACGCGCCAGACACCGTCACTGTGCAACTCGATCACGGCTCCGTAGATGTACCGTTTTTCTTGTTCCTCAACCACACCGGTTACGCAGCGGGAGAGGTCATCGCTGACCGGCGCGCCGTCCCACCACTCTTTGTATCCTCGACATTGCTCCAAGTCGTACACGATGGCAGTCAGTGTCGGCGCGGCCAGCACGCGCCCCACCGTGCAACGCTCGAAATTGTCGCAATACACCGGATGCTCCGGGCCGAGGTCAGCCATGTAGATCTCAAATCTATCGGGGCGCGTGTATTCGGCGGCCACATGCGGGGCAGCCAGGCTTAGCATCTTCTCCATCGCCGCTTCCCGGTCGTAGGCCAGGGCTTCCTCGTTGCTCCGGTCGCTGATGACCTCGACGGCCATCACCGCGTCGAAAGCCTCGCGGACCGCTGCCTCGATTTCGGGCGGGGGGACCAGGTAGCGCTCTCCGGAGAGATCGTCAATCCGCTGCTCCCAGCCATCGGTTGGCAACGGTGTCGGGGTCAATGTCGGCGTCGGTGTTAGGGCTACTGTTGGCGTCGTTTGAGTTGGTGTTTCCGTCGGAGTTTGGGTCGGCGTCAATGTCGGTGGCGTGGTAACGGTGATTGTTATGTCGCTTGCGCCAATGACGCAACCCGACAAAACGAGCGTTGCCAAAACGAGTATTGTCAACAGAAACTTTTCGGTAGTAATTTGTCTCATACTTCCTTCCTGTTTTGCAGATAGAGCCGGAACGCAGGCCAGAACGCGACGTTCGACAGCGGCGACCACGTTCCCCCTGCATCCTGGGATTTGAGTGCGAAGTAGCGCGCGCCTCCGGTGTAGGGCCCACTTCCCCTGACTGTGGATACATCCCCCATCAACGTGCCGGTCGGCACGGATATTGCTCCCCAGTTCACCTCGGTGATGCGCGCCTCGCAATAGCGCACGCTCGTCGTGACGGCGTCGGACAGCGGCGTCCATTGGAGCGTGACCGTGAGTTGGTTTACACCCCCGATCTCGCCCGTGATCGCGTGTGTCACGCGCAGGTCGCGCACGGCGGCGGCCCGCACGCTGATGTAATCCTCGCGCAGCAACTCGTCGCTGCCGCCCGCGCCGGTGACGTGCAAGCGCACAGCGTATACGCCGGTCTTCGTGTATGTGTGCGTGGGGTGCTGCTCTGTAGCGTCCACCGCGCCGTCGTCGTCGAAATCCCAGGCCCACGTCGTCGGTCCGTTGGTGGAAGTGTCGGTGAAGTGCACGGTGTGCGGCGCATCCCCCTCGGTCACGTCCACGTGGAAGTCGGCCGTTGGCGGCGCAGCCTCGATATCCAGGTAGTTGAGCATCGTGTACTCATTGAAGATGCCCATCGCCATGGTCAGCTTGCGGTCGCGCACGGTAACACGCTCGGTGCGCACCAGGTACGGGTCAGCAGCCTCGTCATCTACAAAGACCGCGCCTTCGATCTCGACGTAATTGTGCGCATAGCTGCGTCCCTGCCAACCCACGGAGACGGTCACGTCGTAGTCACCGTTGGGTAGATCGAACTCGAAGGTAGCCGGGCGTCCCCAATCGGAATAGAGGATGCTGGCTTGCAGCAGATTGGGCGCGCTGCTGAGATACTGCGTCATCCAGTGAGCGTCCGGCGAACTGTACCAACCGTAGCCAGCGTCGTTGTCGTAATCCGCCCAACCGATTTTGAGATACTCGCGTCCATCGACGATGAGCGGGTCGGCGCTCGGCTCTCCGGCGGGATCCTGGAAGTTGACGTAGTAGTTGCCAGGCGGCCCCTCGGCGCGGGGATGGGTGGCTGGCGGGCTGACGTCGGGGATGTCCGCGATCTCGCCGCCGTTCTTCAGCCCGATGAGGCGGCGCAGGTTGTAGATGAAGTCGTCGTCGCGCGTGTAGCTGGTCAGCCCGGTGATGATCTTGGCCGCCTGTGCGTCGGCGTCGTTGCTTGCATCGACCTGGGGCTGCCCACCCGCCAGCACGTAGAGGTACTCGTAATCCTCCAGGCCGTCGCGCAGCATCTCCAGGCGGATCGAGGGAACAAAGCGGTGGCCGTTTGCGCCGTAGGCGATGGCGCTGTTATCCTTCGCGGGTGGGTAGAGCAAGAAGGTGTTGCCGTTCTGTCCGTAGGTCATCGGATCGGTCCACGGATTCTTACTCCAATCGTTCACGGCGTAGTAGGCGATGCCGCGCACGCGATAGCGCCACAGGAACCAGCCGGTCAGCTTGGCCTCAATGCCGGGATGATCCAACGTGATGGGGTTGAAATAGGGCGGGCGCGTGCCGTGCAGGAAATAGATCCACGTCTCCTCGCCGTGATCGCGCGCGCGGGTGTGGGAAACGGCGGGATCGTAGTTGTTGAGCACCGGCAGCCAGACGTCAATGTGCGCGCCAGGCTGATCGTAGATTTCGGGTTTCGGCTCCTCGGAGACCATCAACTTGAGGTTGGGCGCGGCCTGGTGGGAATACCGCGAATACCACGCCACCGCGTTGTAGTCAGCCTCATCCTGCGGCTCGTTGGCGAAGTAATGGTAGGCCTCGTCGAGATAGCCTTGATCGGTGACGTAGCTTTCCAACGCGGCGACGTAATCGAACCATGCGGTGTTGTAGGCTGAGGTCGGATTTTGCAGCCAGTCGGTCGCGCTGCGTGTGACGCCGCAGAATGTGGCGGGCCGCTGGTCTTGCGAGGGGTCATTGTGAGCAAACGAGGCCATCATCCACGAGGGAAAACCTGTGCCTCCGTTGAACGGGGCGGTGAACGTATCATCCAACAGCCCCACGCCGTCCAAATAGCGCGCGGCCAGATCCTCGAAGCCCCAGATGCCGTGCGGATCGGAGAGGGTGTGCGTGTCGCAGTCATAGTCGATGTATGGGCTGGCAAACGTGCCGCCGCCAGTCAGGCCGCCGGGCCACAGCGGGCCCTTGGGCGTCAGCCGGTGGTCGATGAAGTACTGCTTGATGGCGTCCACGTAGGTCCAGTATGCTGTGCCGGTACCGGAGACGCCGTACTTGCTCATGATGCTCTGGTGCGAGTAGTTCATCTGCGATTTGACGTGCAAGTCGACGGGAATGGCAAAATCGAAGACGTGGAGCGTCACAGGCACACTGACGCTTCCGATGGACACGCTGGCAACGTAATCCCCGGCAGGCGCGGTCTCTGGCACGGTGAGACTGAAGCAGAAGGCGGTGTTTTCCCCGGCGGTGAGCGGGACGCTGGCCCCGTCACCTAAGGGCCACAGCGGATCGGGGTAGGGGCCGGTGCGTCCCAGGCTGTCGGTCGCCTGGTCGATCTGCACGTACTCGACCCGGTACAGCTCCGCCGTGATGCCCGCGCCGAAGTCGGGCGCGTGCACGATGACGTCGCCGCTGCTGGCGGGTCGCGCCACCACGACGAACGGCTCGGTCTCATTGCGGGCGGCGTAGACCTTCACGCCGCTGCCGGTCTCGGTTGGAACGGGATCGTCCTCGAAGATGCGTCGGCTGGGCGGCGCGGTCCACAGCGTGAGCGCCGCCGTCGATTCTTCCAGGCGGTAGGTGTAAGTTTCGAGGTCGGCTTGGGTCCTTGCGGGCACTATGTACAGAGGAGCCGCCACTGGCAAGAGAATCGAACAGGTGACCATGAGAGATAACCACAGTTTCATTTATCGCTTGTCCCGGCCTAAAAGTGCCATCACCGACTCGCTTCCACCAATGCGCGCGCCCGCTGTTGGGTCACGGACCATCCCCGATGGATCGCCCCCGCGCTCAGGCCCTCGATGGGGACGATACCCATGATCCGCATGCATTCCCTCGTCTCCAACTCTGCCAACCGCTGCCATGTCGTTCGCACCACATCCCGAGCGGCCTTCGGCACGGCTCTGACCCGCTCCGCCCACCGTTCGACTGCGATCCTGCTCACTCCAGATTCGGGCAGCCAGAACTCGCGAAATGCATACTGGTTGTCGACCAGGAACGGCGTGCCATCCGCCGCCGCACGGCGGAACTCGGGCGATTCGACGCTCTCCCCTGCTGCGGCCAATGCGATCAATCCGACTGCCCGAGAGTCATCCCATCCGCTCCACAGGCTCCCGTCGTCGGCGCTGTCAATCCACCAGATGAGCGCCCCGGCCCTGCGATGACTACGAACTTCGACGTTCATCTGCTCCAACAGCTCGACAATATGGCTCATCGATGCGTCCGGCGTCTCCAGATTGGCTCTTTCCCACTCCCAGCGCGTGGGTATCTCGGACGGCACCTCGACGATCTGCACCGGCGCGGACGGAAGTCCAAGCCAACGGGCCAGCCGGTAAAAGACGTACTCGCCCACAACCGCGTCGCCGTCGAGCTTGACCACCGCTTTCCTGCTGCTGGGTGGTGTCCGGTCGCGGTGGGCGAGGACCTTGAAGGAGTCGCCGATGGCAAATGCTTCGTCATAGGTCAATCTCCAGCCAGGGCCTGCTTCTGTTGGGGCGTGCCAGTAGAGATCGTCAACCATAGCAAGAGGTTGTCCATTCTCGTCGATCTCTACCAGCCCAAGAGGTCCTTCTCCGAAAGCGCGGCGACCCACCAGCTCGCCTGGGCCTGCCGTTGGATTGCAGCGACATCGGTCACGCCCTGTGACCGCAGGGCCAACACACGGCGCATTTGGGCGACGGTGGTTCGCCCCATACCACGTCGCCCAATACGTCGGTGATGCTGAGCGATTGTCTCGGTGAATTCCATATCACAACTCCTCTACGTGGAAAGGTAGTGGAAAGCACGTCGCGCCGTCACCGCGCTTGCCGCACGTTCCGCACCACCAGCGGCAAATACGTTGTGAAGCGCTGGCATCGGTTCTCTGGTCCCGTCGCGATCCACAGCCGATCCATCTCGGCATAACGCTTCCGCCAGCACCCGGTCGTGGATGATGAGCGTGTTCTCGTCATTGTCGTATACCCCGGCCAACGTCCAGTTGTACGAGCCCAGGATCACGACCGAGGCATCGCCCCTCCCAGGCCAGGGGCCTCCGCGACCACTTGCCCGAATCGGGCCACCACCCACATCTCGCCATCCTACAGGTGGAAACCTTCCCCACCCGTCCAGCCGAGCAAGCGCACGCCCACCACCGTGACGAGCCGACTGTAGATCTCGACCAGGTCGCGCAATGGGACTCGTGCTGGCAGCCGCTCCGCCACCGTCCCGATCCGGCTCTCATACCCGGCAAAAAAGTGGTCTGAGCCTCGAATGACAGCAAAACGTCGGAGATGAACAGCTTGGAACGCGGGTCATCGTCCAAAAATGGGTCGGCGGAATGGTCCTGCATCAGCGCGATACCAACCAACCGCCCGACACCCCCATCGCGTGCGGCGTGACGCAAACCAACTTGTGCGCCAAAGGAATAGCCGATCACGGCAAACCGGTCAGGCCTGATCTCTTTCCCACCCAGCAGAAAAGCAAACGCCCTGACCATGTCGTCCATATCGACAGCGACGTTTCCTGCGCCATCGCCCGCAGGATGGCGCGGAGCTCATCGGCGGAACACGCCGCCAGTTTCTGCTCCACCACCTCCCAGAAAGTTTTCAGAGATATTTTGTCGGTGTGCACCATCAGTCTCCTCTGGCAGCCTCAATGCATTATGCCGCTATCGAAATCCAACTATTTTTCTTAACCGGTCTTATCTCAGTGCAATATTCCGTCACAGGGCATAGATTCCAGTATTCACAAGGAAACCAGCGAGTCTTGCGGCACCCTCGTCGACTTAGATGCCACAGCGGGTCGTTAAAAAGTAAGGCGTAGAAATGACTGCCTTGACAAGCAGTGAACCACGCCTCAGTTACGGCATCCTGCAGTTCACTGAATGGTCCATCAAAAGGTCCCCTTACACATCCTGTCATCACTGTAGCCTCTGCGATGTGAGTATCCACAGGTATGGGCACATGATCCAAGTTATCCAGATGATGACCCTGCCACCTATCCTCCAGCACACGGATCCACAGGGGGCCGATCTTTGGCCCTTTGATATATGGAAATTGGTAGCGACGATCTCGAATGGTCTCCAATATCAAGCATGCGTCAAAGTTGGCTCGGTTCAGGAGATTGTAGACATCCCCGTCGAAATGCCGCGTCAAAGTGATACAGATCGTCTGCCAAATATCTGCATCTTTGGTCGATTTCTTGGCCAAGCGATACCGCTTCATATCAGCAATCAACTTCTCGGCATCAGTCTGCGCTACCTGGCGCGGTGTGTAGAGATAACGAGTCTTTGGGTCTGCGTAGGTTCGGCGCGAAGCCTCCCAAAGCGCATCCGAATCTCGCATATAGTTGATAGCGGTGGTTAGGGTAACAAAATGCAGATGCTCTCTGGACCCTCGCTCAACAGCCTGGGGCAGCACATGCGCCGGCATAGATGTCTTGCCAAAGATTCCCTGGTCGCGAAAGGCATCGAGAAGCCGGCGACCAACCTGTTGTGCACGCTCTGGATCCATTCTCAAGGACATTTCTCATTCTCCTTCCGTACTAGTTTGAACGGTCCTCACAGCACTGTTCCGTCGAACCAGTGAGGCCTTGCCTTCCTAGCGACCTGGTCGGGCTTGACCTCCTTGCTGTCCAGTAGAAAATCGAACACCCCGACCACGTCGTCCATCTTCCCGCGCCTGTGATCGAAAGGGCGCGCGCTTCTGTCATCAGAAACCGCCGCGCTCGGTCGAAGGACTCACGGCTCAGTCGGTTCACGTTTCGCCTCCTGGTTCCCAGATCAGGTCTTAAACAACCTATCCCGTCCACGGTCGGATGGCTCGAAGGGCAGCGCTTCGTCTCGCTGGCGGCGGCTCTCCTGCGCCTCGTCGAACCACGCTCGCCAGCGTGCAGGGGCATCGACGTCCTCAGCGCCGTGCTCGGTGATGCGCTGGCGCACGCGGCAGAGGAGCGGCGTGTTAACAGCGGCCCCGGCGACGATAGCTTGGCCTTTTGAAAGCGCGGGCAACTCCCGCAGCAGGTCGCGGCCCACGCTTTCGACGCTTTCCACTACTTTGGCTTGGTCGATGGGATTCACGATGCGCAGGATGAACTGGGTCATGCACTGGGAGAGGACGTCGGAATCGAGCTTGCCGGGACGCTGGCTGATCAACCCCAGTTGCTTGTGACGTGTTCCCCCAGAAATACACCGGAGACGAGCCTCACTATTGAGGCTCTTGATTGGAACTCTTGGGACAAGATACATTCTCTACAGAAGTTCTACCGGTTGGACAAAATTCCAATATAGGACATTTTTGATGCAGCGGGCTCCTGGGGAGACAATAATTCCTACCGAGCATCACCATTCCTACATGCAGATCTCTCCGCAAATACTCGGGAACGCCGCTTTGGATTTCATCAGCCAAGCATTCAGTGAGAGGAATATCTTGAGGGATCCATTTTAACTGCTGAGCAATTCTGTAGCAATGCGCATCCACGGGGAAGACAAGGCGATCCAACGAGTACATCAAAACACATCTAGCCGTCTTTATACCAACGCCCGGCAGCGAGACAAGGAATTTCTCCGCATCTTCCGTTTCCATATCTTTGAGATGCGCCAGGGTGACACGCCCAAATCTGTTTTTGAGTTCAGAAGCGATTTTCGTGATGGTACGAGCCTTTTTGTTCTGTAATCCACCTCGTTCTATCGTGGTTGCCACATACTCCGGTCGGGTCTCAGCTATACTATCCGCCCTTCGGAACTCCCGTCGAAGCGAACGATAAGTCTCTTGATACACCTCTGGTGGGGTGCGAGAGGAGAGGATGATGTAGAGCAACTCGTTGAATGGATTTTTCTTGTTACCGAGCATTGGTTGCCCAAAATATCGCGCGAGGGCTTTTGCTATTTGAACGACGTAAGGAAAGTACTCGTTCTCTTCTTTGTTCATCTTCGCAAACGAGTTGATTCAATCAAGTCCAGACCAATTTATCCAGGACCCCATTTTTTCTCTACGGTCTCTTGAAACACGCTAAGACTGGAATGCCGTCGATAAAAAGTCCAAAAATACTTCTTGCCATATAGGGTCAAGAGCAGGCACACTACGAGAGTCAATGGGTCATTAGCAAGCAAGGGAAATGAAGGCTGACTGCAGGGCAGCCACCCCGGGATTTCAATTGGGAGACCTGGTCCCTGCCTCTCGAATCCCCTGATGAACTGAGCGTGATAGAAATCGTGCCTCCCTTCATCGTTTTCACCCTTATCCTGAGCTTTGCCTTCAGGGGCTTCTAGACGAAATCCTATCCCACGTAGATTTTTTTCCCCGTCTTGGCTAATGAGCATAACTCGCAACCTGAATTCCTTCACTTCATCATCGTCAAATTTGGCCTTCAAAGACAATATGGGAACGAAGCCTGCATCCTTTTCTAGGGCGGGTAAATACAAAACCTTTCGTTTCTCTTGGAAGTTTATGGACAACCCGTCATCGGCGGCCAACCACTTTGCTATTTCTTCATCAGTAACCGGAGACCAGCCAAATCCCACCAACCTCTTTTGTACATCTCGCGCAGAGTCTGGAATGTGCTTGCCACACCATCCTTGTCGTGCGGGGTTCCAGTCCCTTTCTTGTTCTTGATGCAACAGAGAGAAAATCTGACGCAGGTAACCAATAGTCTTATCCATAAGACCTCATCCCCACAAAAGGCTACAGGAAGAATCGCACTTGAGGTGCATATCGCAAACGCTCGAAATATTTGACAAACCTACGAGAAAACGGGGGCTCTGTATCAGCGACGAACTCACGATAGTCTTCCTCGTAAAACCTCGAAGCATCTTCACAGAATACCCAATTGGCCCTTTCGGCTTCCCAGGGTTCCCTGACTTCCAGGATGTCTTCACATTTTCGAACTCCGTCCCAGAACCAAACAGGCCGAGATAACCAATAGTCTTCCTTCAATCGAAAATCTTTAATGCGATCTGTATCTAATCCAAGGTCTTTATAGTCTCCACATCTTGCCGTTGCATTCCATATCTCAATGTTTTCAGAATCTCCTTTCAATAAGCTTGGATACTGGGAAACCAGATGGGGCGCGTCCATCAGAATGGTTTGGTTGGGAAGAACCAATCGTTCTAACCACTTCGATATTCTCGCTGCGCCCACTCTGGCGATCACGTCATCGCCAATGTGATCTTCCGAATCGGTATCCTTGGGTCGTAGTCCATTGCCAGATTCGACAACGAAATCCCGGAAAGTCGTTTCTAGGGGATTCTTCCCCCCCAAAAATTGAACCACCGCACGTGGTAGCATCTCGAACTGGTTTCTGGGAAAGCCGATCACCTTCCAGATAGGCTCACCTATTTTCTCTCTGACAATTCCCACCCTCTTCTTGAAATCACAATGGTGGGAAGGAACGGCTGGCCAATGCCAAGGATGAAAAAAATCGTCAGTGTCTCTTCCCCATAGATTAGGATTGCTCAACTGGCTATCTCTGTCGGTAACATTCACATTTAAATCCGCGAAAGACTCTGGATGACCCTTTAACGTTAGGTCGAAGTCAGTTTTACGGAATTGATTCACCCCTATGATCAACCCACATTCTGTAAAACAGCGTGCAAGATAGGCCACCTCCTCGCCAGTTAAGATGGGATCCTTTTCAAAAAGGTCGTAATCGACAATGAATACGTCAGCTGCGTCTAGAATGACACCGTCATCATCCCACGAGCCCATTTTCCTAAACAGAGAAAGCCTTTCCTTTATGCCTTCTAAGCTGTCGTCAAATTCAGATGGGCTCACAACGGCAATCTCGAACTCTTCTTGTAGAGTAGGGACCTCACTGACAGCCGCCTCAAGTTTTTCTCTAAATTCCTCTTCGTCGTCGTAGATCAAAATCTGTCTCATTTGACCCTCCATTCTATCGAAAAAGCAGTGCTGAAGCCCTCACTTGGCTCCACAAATTTTACCTTGCAACCAATCCGATTGGCTAATAGGCGGACGATCGTGAGACCGAGGCCCGTCCCACCATACCCTAAGGCCTGTCTTGAAGGCGATAATTCCAACCGTCTCTCAAAAGGTTCGAATAGTTTCTCCGCTTCTTCAAGGTCGACTCCTACACCAGTGTCTTGTATGAGGACTTGTCTAAGACTATCGTTCGTTCGCGAACTTGCTTTGAGCAATCGTCTTTCCGAATCCAACATAGCGGTGAAGGCATTGGTAAAGACATTTTGAAAGATTGCGCTCCATTCAGCAAAAGAGGCCTTGGGCAACCATAGATCCTCGTCGACCTCACTCAAGTCGACTTCGATCCCCCTGGCTAAGAACCTGGTCTGTCTCTTGACTTCTTCGAGCACTGAAACGGCTCGAAGATGGTGTTTTGCCTTCGTGTTCTCGGCATCTGCCAGATAATCGAACAAAGCGTTGGTCGCTTGTGCCCTTTCTAGCCAAGATGAGAGATCTTGAGCCAAAGAATTCAGAGACTGGCGAAGTTCTGGGGCAACGGCTGAGATATTCTCAATCTCTCCAATAATATCTTGGATCAAGACAAATTGTTTCCTGAGTTCGTGTTGATAAGCCAGAGCGGAAATGCCAGCCGTCGCTAGAGGCCCTAAGAGTTCCATCTGCTCCAGAAGAAAATCTTGCTGTGTCGTAGCAGCCGCCGTGGCCTCTTGGATACCTTCTCGGAGGTCTTGATAAACGTGTTCAGGAATCTGCGATTCGTAACGATCCAAGACTTGCTCCACGCGTTCCAACTTCAAAGAAGTTGGTTCGACAGCGGCTTCCTTTTGTTTGCGCTCAAATTGCCGGCGGGCCTCTTCGAAGGCGTAGACGTGAAAAGCATAACGAACCATTCCCACGAGATCGTCGAAGGCGACGCTGTCCGCAAGTCGATCCCGAGTGATCATAATGTCCAAATTGGGTTCGCGTGACGTATTTACGTTTACGACAGCGAAGACGCGCCCCAAAGTGGGCAGGTACCTCAACCTTTCGGTCTCGGCGTATCGAGCCTGGAATTCTTTAGGGAGAAGGTCCGAGACGAAACGCCGGTGAGAGTGCTCGTACTCAATTTTCACCCAGTCATTATCTGGCGTGCCGTAGAACGGCAAGCGAAAGCCTCCATCGTAAACATGAATACCTCCATACTTCCAGAAGTATTCTCGCGCGTCATCTACCTTAATTCCGTGAGGTTGCCGATATCTTAGTTTGAATATTCTAACCTCAAAATCGCCGTCGTGGAGGTTCTTTTTCTCATCGAATTGTCCATCATTGTGCGGCAAGTCGGCGATTCGATAAGTGTACATCTGGGACTGTTCGCCAGCGAATTCCAATAGAAGCGTGACTTGTCCACCTTCGTTCTTTCCAACAAATCGAGCGGTCCAGATGCTCATTATTGCTTGGATCTGTTTTTCAAACACCTCCTCAAACTCACGTTGAGGTGATTGAAATTCGATTTCGAAACGATCTTGAGGGGCAAGAGAAGATGTAGAGCGAAAAGGCGGTTGAAGCCACCAGATCTCTTCTGCCAAGCCTTGAATTTCCTCTTCAGCCCATTCGTGTTTTAGCCCGCTCAGAATGATTGACGTTCCGTGTTCAAAAGGGGGAGGTGAGGTTAGCTCTCTGTAAAAAACCCGGGCATCTATAAGATCCCCTGCCTGAACCGCTTCATTCCAGTTCACTCCCGCTTCTAACCATTTACCTCTTTTTTCTCTGGAAACGGTCACTATTTTGAGCTCGCTAGCGAGGAACTGAACTGCGAGTCGTCCAACTCCCTTGGATCCAGTCATCCTCCTTTGTAAGTACTTTGAAACTCGTTTTTCACGCTTGTGCACGGTACCAATCCGCATCCAGAAATCTCTGAATTCTTCGAAGGTCATACCGTGCCCATCGTCAATGACTGCAATACGATCCTTTCCAGGAGCGAGTTCAATCACTACATCGTGGGCATCGGCATCGTAGCTATTCTTGACTAACTCTGCCAAGGCAATGTGAGGTTTTCCCACGAGTCGCTCGCCGAGCTCTTGTAGCAATGCTGAGTCCACCGTAAAATTTAGGTATGCCATAAGTTTAAGTTGCCGACTGTTCGACGCATACTTTCACGTGTCTTCTAATGCTTCTGGCAATAAGCCGTCCTAAATCGACTGGCACTGCATTGCCAATTAGTCTTCCAACGACGTTGAAGTAGATAGATTCTCCGGGAGCGACAAATGCGTAGTCTTCGGGGAAAGTTTGGAGCAACGCTCCCTCTCGCAACGATATAGCCCGATCCTGTTCAGGATGACCGAACCTACCGTTTCCAAACCCGTAAAACTGCGTGGTGATAGTAGGCGCCGGCTCATCCCATTCCATCCTGCCGTAGACACCGACGTAACCCTTCCCACTTTGCTTTCTGTGACAGTCAGCGATAAGTTCTTCAGGCCAATCTCTCCAAGTACCTCCCGGCTTAGAGGATTTTATCCTCTTGAGGTTCAAATCAGACAAGCCACTAGCCTTATGGAGGGGATCGCTTTCACTAGTTTCCCCTGCTTTAATAGGATCTAGGTGAGCAATCGTTTCTTCAACAGTCTTATAATCATCAAGAGATGGGTGTGTTTTACCCAAGATCTCGATATTTCCATACTGAGAGGCAAGCAATACAAGTCTTTCCCTACGCTGGGGAATACCGTACTCTGGGCAATATATTCTATCGTAGTCCTTGACGTGGTAACCCTCTGCCTCCAATTGTTCTATGAAACGGGCATAGAGTTCTCCTTCATTGTAAGTGGCCAAATCCGGAACGTTTTCCATCGATACTATCTCGGGTTTGATTTCACAGATCAGATCAGCAAAGCGAGGTAAGAGTTTCCACTTTTCATCTTTATCTTCAACTCTCTTGGTGTAAGGAGAATAAGGTTGACAAGGAGCACATCCCACCAGTATTTTAATGTGCCCTTCAGGGTAGAGCGACTCAATCTCATCCGCAGTTAAGTCTTCAATCCTCTTATTGATGAATTGAGATCCAGGATTGTTCGCTTCGTAGGCATATTTGCAGGAATCGTCAGCGTCGATACCAGCTACGACGTCAAAGCCTTCTAAGACGAAGCCGTGTGTCAACGCTCCCGCTCCACAAAATACGTCTACGACGGAAAAATTTCTCATCTTTTTTTCCCTGGTAACTCAACTTATGACCTATCGACCATCTACATGATAAACTGGATTGAGCCACAGGTCAAACCTTGGTGATTATGATTCCGATTCTAGTTATGCACTGCACTATACCTCTATCACCCGACTCCTCCCATCCTCCTTCAACACCCGCACCACGTTATCCGTATCCTGCTCGAAGGTGTCGTCGTGGCTGATGACGAAGAGTTGGGAGAAGCCCTTGACGTCCAAGATCTGCCGCGCCAGGTTATCCCGCCGGTGCTCGTCCAGGTTGGCCGTCGGCTCGTCGAAGAAAGCAACGTCGATCTCCGAGACCTCCTTCAGGAGCGCCAACCGCACCGCCAGCGCCGCCGCCATCTGCTCGCCGCCGGAGAGTTGCTCGAAGGTCCGCTCCCGACCGCTGGAGACAAGCTCGACGCCATAATCCTCGGTCCACCGGAGCCGGGCCGAGTGGTCGGCCATGATGTCGGCGTAGAGGCGGGCGGCCTGGAGGGAGATCACCTCCACCAACGCCCGCGTGATCTTCGGACCGGCGTCCCGTAGGACGCGCCGCATCTGCTCCAACAGAGCCAGAAGCTCACTGTGCGCCTCGCCCTCGGCCTGGGCATCCGCCAGGTCCGCTTGCACCTCGGTCAGGCCCTCGATCTCGGCCTGGGCGTCCGCCAGCTGCTCGCAATGCTGGCGCAGCCGCTCTTCCAGCGTCGCGACCTCCTCGCGCAGGTCGGCGTAGGTCGTCGCCGCCTGGGCGTAGGCCTCGGCATCATACTCAGCCGCGACCTCGTCCCGCTCTACGAGCAGCCGGTTCCGTTCGGCCTGGGCCATCTCCAATTCAGCTTCCAACGCCGTGGCCTTCTCCTGGCGCTCCGCCAGCGCCTCCGCCTCGCGGACGTGTTCCAGGTACCGCCGGTGATCTGGCTCGTGGGTTGTCAGCGTCTTCCGCTGGGCCTCGATTCGCTCGTCCAGGTCGGCGTAGGCAGTCAATTGCTCCTCCACCGCGACGATCTGCCCGGTCAGCTCGCCGATCCGCTCCTCGACCGCCGACATCTCCTCCTCCAGGGTGGGACGCCGCTCGGCGGTATCGGACGCGCGCTGGTAGTCGCGGCGGGGGTTCCCCAGTTTCTCCAGGGCCGCTTTCAGACGATCGACCTCGTCGGGTGCGCCGACCAGATCAGCCACAGCCGCTTCTACCGCGTCAACCGTCTGCTGCTGCGCCGCGATGCGCTCCGCCAGATCCTCCACCTCCGCCGAGCGGGGAAGGTCCGCCAGCCGCTTCTCCAGCTTGCGCAACGCCTTCTCGTTCGACTTTCGATCCTGCTCTACGTCTTTCAGAGCGACGCGCGCCTCGCTCAGCGTCTCCTCCAGTCGCTCTGTCTCCGCCTGGTTGCGCGCCAATAGCTCGGCCCGGTGCTCCGGTGTCAGCGGTCCCTCACACAGCGGACACTGAGCTGTCTCGACTGCTTTCAGATTCGTGCTCTGCTCGGTCAACCGCTCAAGTTCCGTCTCCATCCCACCGATCCGGGCGATCAGGTTCTCCCGCCGGTCGGCCAGCGCCGCCGACTGCTCGCGCAGCCCCTCGATCTCCGCCTCGGTCGTGGCGCGCTTCGCCAGTCCTTCTTTCAACTCGGTCTGCTGGGATTCTAACTTCGCCAGCCGTTTCCCTTCGCGCGCCAGTTCCTGCTGCTTATCCTGCAACTGTCGGGTAGCGCGCCCGGCCTCGCCCAACTCGGCCTCCATCTGCTCTTGTTCGGCAACCTGGGGTTCGAGCGTCGTCATCTCGGCCTCGGCCGCCGCTACGCTCTCCAACTCATCCTGAACCCGCTCGACCTGCTGGCGAGCCAGAGCCAGGTCAGTCTGATGGCCCTGAAGCGTCTCCTTCAGTCGACCCCGCGCATTCCGTTCCGATTCCAAACCGTCCAGGCTCGACCGGGCCGCCCGGTAGGCGATGTGGGCGTCCTCCGTCTCCGCGACCACGGCCTGTGCCCGACGCGCCTCCTCGACGCCCGCCTGGGTATCGGCCAGCCGGGCATCCAGCGCCTTCACCCCGCCCTCGGCTTCCGACACCGCCTGCTTCAGCCTGTCCAACTGCGTCTTGACCGCCTCCAGGGCTTCCTTGCGCCCGGCCACTTCGTCCAATTCAGACGCCATCTCGTCGCGGCTTATCTCGTCAGCGGCAATGTCGGCTGCCAGATCGCTCGCCTTCTCCTCCAGCGCCGGCAGCGGTTTGACCTCCGCCTCCAGGCCAGCGACGCGCTTCTCCGTCTCGTGGATCAGGCCCTGGAGATACCCTCTCGGTTCCCGCAACGCGGCCCAGACCTGCTCGTACTCGTCGACGCGCAGGAGCGGGTTGAACGTATCTTTGCGGCGGCCAGGCGTCTCCAGGAAAGCCGCCGTCAGCAATCCCTGGGGCACACCGACAGCGTCGCGGAAGATGGCAGACAAGTCGCCCGTCTCCTCCACACCCAGGAACTCGTTCAGCCAGGCCATCGTGTCGCTTTTGCCGTCGACCAGCTTCTGGTCGATCTCGGGGTCGTAGACGTAGTGCTGGCTGTAGCTGCCGCACTTGCGGACGACGTGGTAGATTCGCTCGTCGCTGTCGACCAGATGAACGGTGACTGTAGCCGTCTTTTCACCCTCGCGGACGAACTGATCCTGGTTGGTGGCCAGATAATCGAAGATGGCGAAACCGACGGCCTCCAGCACCGTGCTCTTGCCCGCCCCATTCTGCCCGCAGATGGCGTTCGTCCCCGGGGCGAAGATGACGCGCTCTCGCTCGTAGCTCTTGACGTTCTCCAGATCGACCTGGGCGATGCGCATCCTACACCTCCTCCCCAGCCGGCGCTGCCAGTTCAGCGCGGGCGTGACGCAGCCGGTCGACCAGGACCTCGGATGGCGCACCCGACAGGGCCAACCGTTTTACGTCGAGGGCCACCTGGGTCCATGCCTCGGCGTCGGGCCGAAAGCGGGCGTCCCGCTCCAGAAGCTCGCGCAGGATCGAGCGTTCCAGTTCTGGACGGCTGGCCTCCATATCGACGGCCATCTCGAACTCGGCCGGCGTCGTCATATTGCGCACTCGCGTCACCACCGGGTTCCAGGCCGATTCCAGTTGGCTCTTGACGTAGTCGAGATCCAGGTCGAAGCGGTTGAAAGGGAGCACGCCGTAGAGGGTCAGGTCGACGACGGGAGTAGGGTCGCGGGCGATCTTTTTTCCCTCCCGGCGGATCAGCCCACTCACAGCGTCGTAGACCGCCTCTGGCTCGGTCAGCGCATCGACCTCGAGGCGCAGGCAATGGAACGGGCGGCGCGGCGGCACGACCAACTCCGCTTGATGTCCCGGTTCGCCGTCGGGATCGACGTCGACCACGTAGTACCCCCGGTCGGGCCACTGGACCTCCTCCAGGCTGCACGTCTCCGGCGCGCCGGGGTTGTAGATCCAACCGTCCACTTCGTAGGGTTTGTGAATATGGCCCAGGGCCAGGTAGTCGATGGCCTCCCGCAACGGTGCCAGGTCGTTGGCAGCCAGGGTACCGGAATAGCGATCCATCTGACCCTCCAGCCCAGCGTGAGCCATCAGGATGGCAAAGCCGACGCCATCCCGTCCATCTTCACACACGGACTCGGTGAATAGCCGAAAGACCTTGCCGGTGGAGGCGCCGTAGTACTTGATGCCGTAGACTCGAGTGTCCACCAGATCGGCGTAGGCGCCGCCATCGTCATCGTAGGGCTCCAACACGGCGTGCCCATCCTCGAAGCGGGGATTGAGCAAGCGCAGGTAGCCCAGGGCATCGAGAAATTCGATCCAGGAGTATTGGTCACGGTAGTAGGCCTTCTCGTGGTTCCCCTCGACGGCCAGGGTCGGGATGTCAGCATCGCGCAGCTTGCGCAGCCCCTCGACGGCCACGCGCATGGCCATCGGATCGACGGTGCGTTTCTCGAACAGATCGCCAGCCAGCAGGACGAAATCGACCTGGCGCAGGACGGCCTGGTCGACGATGTGGAGAAAGACGCGGCTGAAGTCGTTGAAGCGTTCCTTGACGCCGTACTGTTGGTAGCCGAGGTGTATGTCGGCTGTGTGTAGGAATTTCATAGAGGTGGACCTCCACATACTCTAGGCGAGTCGTCTTTGAGAGAATCTTTTATCACTTACTTCAGTGTCAGCAACATCATCCACCAAGCTGTCACCGCAATGGCAACACGCCGCCGCGAATGCCCCGCCCGATTTGCTCGACAAGCTCTAGCTCAGCGACGGGATTGGGGATATCGCAGATCCAGTGTACTTGTTGGAGATTTTCCTCCGGCTCACGCGGCACGGCGATGAGACGCAACACATAGCTCTCTGGGTCGCGGGAGGCGCGGTGGAACTCGTTGGTGGTCAGCACGATGCGATAGGCCTGGGGCTTTTCGTCGTCGCGAAGGATAGCCTTGATCTCCACGCGCCGGGGATCGGGTGCGCTATCCGACGGCGCGCCCCAGATGCCAAAGGGGTCCAGGACATCATAGCCTGGGCCGCGTTCGTTGGCCACTTCGATCAAATCTCGAAATAGCTTTGATAGCTCTTTACTTGCTTCAGCCCCCTCTTCTGTACACGAGATCAAATCTCCTCGATCGCGCTCCAGCCGTTTCTCCAGGTCGCGCCACGCGGTTTTGGTGCTCCAAGCGACGCGATCATTGCCCTCGCCGGAGCCGTGTTCGCGGCGCGACATGATCGCGTCCAGGATTGACTCGCGCGTCTCTGGGGTGTGAGCCAGGAAGCGCTGCCAGCAAGCGTGTAAGACGAACAACTCGGCCACGCGCCCGCGGTGCGTATTCCGATGAAATCGTCCACGTGTTCCGATCATGCCGACCACTGCCAGAGCGAAGCGACGCCAGCATTGATATTATACCCTCAAGTGGTCGACATGGGCAAGGGA
>Ga0129302_1000933_pt1 | contig 21768 bp, 24 predicted proteins | sample BlaSprsedimmetaG_FD_94476 | JGI IMG/M metagenome (GOLD analysis project Ga0129302, IMG submission 94476) | Hot spring sediment bacterial and archeal communities from California, USA to study Microbial Dark Matter (Phase II) - Blank Spring... | ecosystem: Environmental > Aquatic > Thermal springs...
GGTCAAGATTTTCTTAAAAGGTTGTTTTGGTCAAGGTTTTGGAGCGAACCCGAAGGTGACGAGAAAAGCTTGTTTTGGTCAAGATTTTCTTAAAAGGTTGTTTTGGTCAAGGTTTTGGAGTTACCGAACCGATATCAGTTGGTGGGCCAAGGTGTCAACTGATGTTTCAGTTGGGACCGCCCGGATTCCCGCTTTACCAAAGCGGGACCAAACCGGACCACCAACCCCGCGAAGCGGGGGAAGGCGGGCCACGGTGTCAACTGATGTTTCAGTTGGGACCGCCCGGATTGAAGCGGAAACCGATGCTTTGCATCACCCTGCATCTTTGGGACACCTTCAGTGGCCTGAGTAGGTTTTGATCAAGGTTTTGTCACGAGCTACGACGAGTGATAAAAGCTTGGGGCCGCCCGGATTTGAACCGGGGACCTTCGCCATGTCAAGGCGACGTCATGCCGACTAGACCACGGCCCCGTCGCTTAGCGAAGCGACACCACGCGTGCTGGTTGCTTCGCAACCCGCACAAGCAGTTTATTGGTCTGCTTGACCCACCGAGACTTTGGCAAGATGGGTCCGTTTTGGTGAAGTCACTGAAGGTAACTATCAGCTTCGCTTCTTCTTTTTCTTGCCCATGGCCCTTATGGGGCAAGAAGGGTATAAAAAACTACTCATGGAGTTGGTAAAGGTTAAAATCCCCGGGAGAAGGGCCCCATGTGCACGGTCTGACTGATGAAGAGGTCCGGCAGAGGCAGGCGATTTACGGTCCCAACCGACTTGAAAACAAGGCGGGGTGGAAATTCCTCAGGACGGTGGCCAGCCAGTTTATTGACCCCTTGATAATCATCCTGCTTGCAGCGGCAGTTGTCAGCTACCTGCTGGGTGAAATTCAGGATGCCATCCTCATAGGCATAATTGTGTTGTTGAACGGAACCATCGGCTTCGTCCAGGAGTTTCGGGCGGAAAAAGCTCTGGAGAAAATCAAACAGATGGTTCCGGAACGGGTGGAGGTTTACAGGAACGGAAGGAGAGTAACTGTGAATTCAGAGGAACTCGTGCCCGGAGATGTGGTTCTGTTGGAAGCGGGGGACAAAGTACCGGCCGATGGAACTATTCAGGGTGGGGATGTGAATGTGGATGAATCCGCACTCACCGGAGAATCAGTGACAGTTCTGAAATCAGTGAATGAAGAGCTGTTCATGGGAACTCTCGTGACCCGTGGAAGATGCACTTTTGTCGTAACCGCCACAGGGATGAAAACCAGAATGGGTTCCATCGCGGGCATGGTGCAGACCGACACTAAGACTCCCTTCCAGCAGAAGTTAGAGAGGTTGAGTGCCAACCTCGGCAAGCTGGTGCTCGTAATCGCGGCTCTGGTAGGTATCTCAGGGGTTTTTCTGGGTCACACCTGGCTGGAAATGCTGGAACTCGCCATAAGTCTGGGAGTGGCCGCGGTGCCGGAAGGTCTGCCCATTCTGGCCACCATGTGTCTGGCCATCGGAGTTCAGAAGATGGCGAGGCGGAACGCTATCATCAAGAAGTTACCTTCCGTGGAAGCCCTCGGTTCAGTGAATGTTCTTTGCGTAGACAAAACAGGAACCATAACTGAAAACAAACTGACAGTCAAGGAATGGTGGGGAGATGTGAAGGGAATAAAGATGGCAGCATCATTCACTTCTCAGGAAGTGAAAGACCCGGTGGATGTGGCACTCCGTGAATGGGCGGGGGAGAATCAGGTTGAAGCCTTCATACCTTTCAGTTCAGAAACAAGAATGGCCACTGCCTTTCACAAAAACAGGTTATATGTCAAGGGGGCACCGGTAAGTATTCTCCCCATGTGTGGGGATGCAGATGCCAAAAAGATAAACAAGCAGGTTGAGGACATGGCCTCCCGGGGCCTCAAAGTGCTGGCCCTTGCTGAAGGCAGGAAAGAGGGGAAGCTGAAACTACAGGGTCTGGTGGGCCTTTACGACCCTCCACGCAAAGGCATCCGGGAGGTGCTCCAGAAAGCCAAAAACATGGGTCTGGCCGTCAAGATGATAACGGGGGACCACCCCAGAACCGCTCTGGCCATCGCCAGAGAAGCTGGCATAGACGGGCCCGTGCTGTCCCTCAATGAACTGGAAAAGGCAAGTCATGAGCAGATTGTGAATACGGCGATTTTCGCCAGGGTCGCACCCGAAGACAAACTTAAGATTGTGGAAGCTCTTCAAAAGGAAGGTTTGACGGTTGCGATGACAGGAGATGGAGTGAATGATTCCCCTACACTGAAAAAAGCCAACATAGGAATTTCACTCGGCTCCGGAACCGAGCTGGCCCGTGAGGTCTCCGACATCATCCTCATGGACGATAATCTGGAAACAATTGTGAATGCTGTTACCGAAGGGCGGAATATTTTCAAGAATGTGAAAACCTCAACTCGGTATGTGCTAGGAACGAACATATCTGAAATTGTGGCAATAGTAGCAGGTTTATTCACAGGTCAGATAATTTTCAGGCCGATTCAGATACTCTGGCTAAATCTGGTGACGGACAGCCTGCCCGCTCTGGCTTTCGCTTATGATGAACATGATGGGGAGAGTGTAAATCCCGACCATATTCTGGATAAGCGGGACTGGAGCAGGACCCTGTTGGTGGGTGGACTTATGGGGGTGACGGCATTCTGGGTCAATCAGGTCATGGGTCCCCTGGCAGCCCTGAATGTGCTGATTTATGGAGAGATAGCCTACCAGCCCATAATCCGGTTCAAAAACGGCACCCGAAATCTATGGAATCTTCAAGCCTTCTTCTTTCTGGGAATCGCTTTGACAGTCCAGATACTGGCCGCCATGTATCTGGGCAAGCTCATTGGCCTGAGCCTGCCGGGGGCGGAACTACTCTGGGTGGCAGGCCTTTTACTGGTGCTGGCTTTGGTTGGATAGGCCTTCACAAATTCTGCAGAAACGACAGATATCTATCGCAGTCGGGTAGCCACATACCCGGCATGAGTTGGGCTGACCAGAGGAAACTTGCAAATGTGAATCCGAAACAGGTACCTTTCGGACAAATTTCACCAGATGTTGGCGGAAGCCTGGAGACGTAGTCTCCATCTGTAAAAGCGCGGATTTGATGTCGCCTTGTTTGTTCCCGGTGAGGTAAGGACATTTACCGTCGTGATAGGGAAGCTCCTGAGTGAGGGTGTAGAGTAGGGAAACTTTCTCCGGAACATAGAAATAGGGACGGATACGGCCCACGGTCTTCCGTTCACTTTCCGGCCACGAAATCGGCTCAAGTTTTGAGGTGTAGCGGAGGTCGCCCGCGGAGATGCCCATGACTGCGAAGGCTGCTATGTCGTCCTGATTGTGAGCGGTGACCACAAAGTCAAAACCTTGTTCGTGGGCGAAGCGGTTGAACAGATAGCGCTTAACGCTACCACAAAGTGAACAGGTGTTGGATTTGAAAAGGGACTGGCAGTTGTTCAGATTTTCCACAGTGAAGCCCCAGTCGGCCAAGGTAATGACGTTAAGCTTGAGCTTTCGGGCCTCAGCGAAAGCTTTAACGACGGTCAAAGCAGGGGCAGACGAACAGGGGATGCCCAAATCTATGTGAAGTAGCTCCAGATTGAGACCTTTCCGGGACAGCAGGTGGGCCAGGCCCATTGAGTCCTTGCCACCGGAAACGGCCACCAGGAGCTTCTTCTCTTTCAGGCCCATGACCTTCTCGAGAACCTTGTCAACCCGTTTTTCCACGTATTTGGCCAGATGGACGGCGCAGAGGCGTTCCTCGGGATAAACCAACGGCCCCTTGCAGAAACGGCATTTTTTGGCCATGCAAGGGGTAACGGCTTTAACTTAAAAACGAGGTAGTAAACTACTCATGCTGCCGACCGAAGGGAGGCAGCATCGGTGTCCACGGACGTCCGTGGGGCCGGTAGCACAGTCTGGATAGTGCGGTGGGCTTCGGACTCACAGGTCAGGGGTTCAAATCCCCTCCGGCTCGTGCCAACCAAAAAACGCGATGCCCGCAGGCATCGCGTCGGGGTTTGGAAAGGCGGCCTGCGGGCCGACCTGAGCTTGCGAAGGGGCGGAGCCCCTTCCATTCAAATCCCCTCCGGCTCGCGCTTTTTAGAAAAAAGCTCGATCAAAAACCGGCCCACCAACTGCGGTTGGTGGGTCAAAGGTGAAGGAAATTGTTTCCTCTGCGGACTCGCCGGGATTCCCGCTTAACGAAGCGGGACCACGTGGGCCACCAACTGCGGTTGGTGGCCCGATTTTGCCCGCTTTTCCTAAAAGCGGTGCGGACTCGCCGGGATTTGAACCCGGGTCTAAGGCTCCGGAAGCCCCTATCCTACCAGGTTAGACTACGAGTCCCCAACGACGCGCCTGTGGATGGCGTATGCCACCTCACCTCCCCGCGGGGAGCTCGGCGACATGAGTTGTTTTGATTTTAATTCATTAAAAAGCTACTTAATCCACCGATCCCGCGGAGCGGGTTGGTGGGCCAAGGTGTCAACTGACGTTCAGTTGGAGCCGGCCGGATTGAAGCGGGAACAATTCCCTGCACCCTTGCAGTGCCTTCGGCACCGCGAGCAGTTAATTTACAAAAAGCGGGAGGTATCGGAACCGAAGAGGTTCCGATGGGCCCGCCCGGATTGAAGCAAGGAGCTTCGCCCCTTCGCGAACCCCCGCGACGCCTGCGGGCGTCGCGTTTTGGTCAAGGTTTTTTGCCTGCGGGCAAAAAAGCTTGGGCCCGCCCGGATTTGAACCGGGGACCTACGCCGTGTGAGGGCGTTGTCATACCGGCTAGACCACAGGCCCGCAAGTGGGGTAGGGCAGGCCCGCCTTAAAAACCTTATTTATTGGCCGCGCCCAGGAAGGAGGTTGCCAAAACTTCTTAAATATACCAATGGAGTCTCAAGACCGCTACGGGAGCTATGCAGATTTTGGGAGATATTTCACCTGAGAAGGTGCGGGCTTTTACCGAAGTCTCGAGACCGCTACGGGAACTATGCAGATTTTGGGGGCCGTCCTGATGGTGGAAGGGGTCGGGCTGTGGCTGTTCTCCCTGGGGGACTATTACACCAAGCTACTGGGGGTCAACCTCTTCATTCTGGGGGACTGCGGCTACCTGCTGACGGGGACGCCCTGGTGAAAGCACCTCTTCGACCCCAAGCCCAAAAAAGGTGCAAAACGACCTTTTAAAAAATCCAAAAGAGCATAAAAACTACTCATGCCACTGAGGTGGCATCGGTTTCCACTAACGTATCAGTGGCAAAGGTGTCAGTCCCACACGCCGCAGCGTGCGAGCCACGTGTCATCGCTTCGCAAAGCGACGGGCTGGTAGCGAGCTTTTAAGCAACCTTTTAAGGTTGGCTCGACCAAAACAACTCGTGCCACTGAGCTTGCGAGCGAAGTGGCACCCGCGATGCAACGGCGGGCCGTTGCGGGCTGGTAGCTTAGTTGGTAGAGCGCCGGCTTTGCAAGCCGGAGGTCGGGGGTCCGAAACCCCCCCAGTCCAAGCAACTTTTTAGAAAAAAGTTGCATCAAAAACTAGAAAAAAGTGGACTAAAACTGACCCACCTTCGGCGGGTCGAATAGAAGGTGAAATCATGGAACCAATCGTCTCCGTCAAAAACCTGAAAAAGACCTACAAAGGCGGCATCCGGGCCGTCAAGGGGGTCAGCTTTGAGCTCCGGGAGGGCGAGATTTTCGGGTTCCTGGGTCCTAACGGGGCGGGCAAAACTACCACCATCAAGATGCTCACCACTCTGCTCAAACCCACCGATGGGGAGGCCAGGGTCTGCGGCTTTGACGTCCGGACCCAGGCCAACCAGGTGCGGGAGTGCATAGGGGTGGTCTTCCAGCAGCCGGCCCTGGACAACATGCTCACGGCCAGGGAGAACCTGGAGTTCCACGCCCGGCTTTACGGCCTGGCGGGCGACGCCATGAGGAAACGCATCGGCGAGGTGCTCCGTCTGGTGGACCTTGAGCAGAAGGCCGACCTGCTGGTCAAGACCTTCTCCGGCGGCATGCAGAGACGGCTGGAACTGGCCAGGGGCCTGATGCATTCACCCCGGGTGCTGTTTCTGGACGAACCCACTCTGGGTCTGGATGTCCAGACGCGGGCCAAAGTGTGGGAATATATTATGAGAGTCCGTAAATCGGAGAACATGACCATTTTTCTGACCACTCATTACATGGAAGAGGCCGAAAAAGTTTGTGAACGGGTTGCCATCATAGACGAAGGTATGATTATGAAAATTGACACCCCGGAAAATTTAGTGAATGAAGTCTGCGACAGCGTGATTTCAGTGAAGACGGGGGACAAAATCAAACAGATTAAGGGCGTGCAGATTATGAAGAAGAACCACACCGTGGAGCTGGGAGTGAAGGACGCCCGCCAGATTACCCGGGTGGTCGGGGAGCTCATGAAAAATTACGAGATTGAGGAACTGAGCATCCGCAAGGCTTCACTGGAGGACGTCTATCTGAAACTCACGGGCAAGACCATTCGCGACCAGGAGACCAAGAGTGCGGGAGGTCATGGTCCGATGAGACACGGAGGAGGTAGGCACTGATGGCCAACCAGACCAACCGCGAACTGCAGTCCATTTACGTTATGTGGAAGAGAATTATGATAAGGACGGTCCGGGCAAAAGGTCGCCTGCTGGGCACTTTTGTCCAGCCCCTGCTTTTCATGGTGGCCTTCGGTCTGGGCCTTCGGGGGGGTGGGGTTGAAAATCTTAGTTTCATCCTGCCCGGCATCATCGCTATGGGAGCTATAATGTCATCAGTCATGGCGGGTCTCAGCGTCATGTGGGACAAGGAGTTCGGCTTTCTGAAAGAGGTGCTGGTGGCCCCGGTCAGCCGGCTGTCGGCAGTCATCGGAAGGGCTGCAGGGGCCATAACCACCGCAGTCATCCAATCAGTCTGGCTGGCCGTCGTCGGCATGGTTATTGGAGCCCGCTTCAATATGGTTGGTGCTTTGCCGGCGTTGGGCATGCTCATCCTTACTTCGGCGATTGCGGTGGGCATCGGCCTGTCCTTTGCATCCATCATCTCAGACTTTGAGAGCTTTCAGATTGTCCAGAACATCATCATCATGCCTATGGTCTTTCTGTCCACGGCATTCATCGACGTGAGGTCGGCCCCCGGCTGGCTGGCCTGGGTGGTCCGGTTCAATCCCTTCAGTTATGGCATAGATGGTTTCAGACATTTCCTGACAGGTATGGGTGGCCTGCCTTTGTGGATGGACATAACTGTAACTGTGGGAGTCTCAGTTCTGGCGATGGTGGTCAGTGCAGTCATGTTTGAAAAAATTGAGGCCTGAAGTCAAGGATAAATAGGTCGGAAAAGAAGGTGGTTATGCCTGAACCCGTAACCTTTGCCGGTTTCTTCACCCTGGAACGCATCCTGATAATTACCGGAGTGATGGCCCTGCTGACACTGGCCTTCCTGCTGTTCGGCAGACTCGGTCGGGGAGTCAAGAAAGGTGGAGGGGACATACCACCTCTGGCCCCACCGGGACCGTCTTTCAAACTGTAAGACCCACATCCCAAAGGGCTTTAAATCCCAAAAAAACAGTAGTTGTAGCCATATAGCGGGGTAGGGCAGGCTGGAGTGCCCGCCGGGCTCATAACCCGGAGGTCGGAGGTTCAAATCCCCCTCCCGCTAAAACTTTTAAAAAATGTAAGTTTGAGGGGGAGGTATCGGAACCCCGCAGGGGTTCTGATGTTTGAATCCCCCTCCCGCTAGAAGGGGGCCTGCGGCCCCCTTTCTAAACCCCCGCTTTCAGCTAGACCATAATTTTATTTACGCCCGCAGAAAAACAAATCATGGACTACCTGACCGCCCTGTTGCTTGGACTTGTGCAGGGGGTGGCAGAGTGGCTACCCATCAGTTCGGAAGCTATGGTGACGCTGGTTGGTCAGTTTGTTGCCGGCCTGACTTACCAGGATGCGCTGACCATGGCCATCTGGCTACATCTGGGAACCTTCCTGGCGGCCCTAGTTTATTTCAAGAGGGAAGTCTGGAATTTGGTGACCGGCAAAGACCTGAAGCTACTGATGTTTTTGGGGGTTGCCACTGTCCTGACGGGACTCATCGCCATGCCACTGCTGATGCTGGCGTTCAGCGTGGAGATACCTCAAAGCTGGGGGACTTTGGGGATTGGTTTACTACTCATCACGATGGCCTTCCTGAACAAGAAGAAGAAAGGGGGGGTTGTCAAAGAGACTTGGGAAAAGGCCCTGCCAGTAGGTGTGGCCCAAGGGTTCGCCGCCCTGCCGGGACTCAGTCGGTCGGGGTTGACTGTAGCCACCTTGTTGGCCGAGGGCTTTTCACTTGAAGCTGCTTTCCGTCTGAGTTTTCTCATGAGTCTGCCGGTCACTTTGGGGGTTCAGCTGGTGCTACCTTTGTTGCGGGGGGGTTTCGTGGTGACTGGTCCGATGATGGTAGGAGGGCTGGTAGCCTTTCTGGTGGGGCTAGCCACCATCGGCGGGTTGCTGAAAGTGGCCCGGCAGAAAGACTTCTTCAAAGTCACCCTGGCCCTGGGGGTTTTGGTCAGTCTGTTGGGTCTGGGGCTTATGTTTTTTTAATGGCGGGCGGGAGGGCAGTTCATGCCTGGTGATGATGCGCGTTCTGCGGAACGCGGATGGGTTTTCGGGAAAATCAAGGAACAGGGTGAGTGGCGTAGTAAGTGCCTGAACATGATTGCGAGTGAAAATTTTGCCAGTCCCTGGGTGGAGAAGGCATACATCAGTGATTTCATGCACAGATATGCTGAAGGCACCCCTTTCAATAGGTATTACGAGGGCACCCGGGTGATTGATGAGCTGGAGGATAAAGCCAATAAATTGTTTGCCCGCGTGCTGGGTTCAAAAAAATCAGACACTCGTCCCATCTCCGGAGCCATCGCAAATATGGCAACCATGCGGGCTTTCACTGAACCGGGGGACACCATAGTGAGTCTGCCGGTGCCGGCCGGGGCTCACTCCAGCCATGGTAGGGGTGGAGTGGCTGGCTTGTTGGGACTTCAACCAAAAAAGCTAGCGTTCAAAAATCGTGAATTCACTATTGATGTTGAAGAATCCAGTCGCATCATCCGTGAATGCAAACCCAAGCTTGCCATTGTTGGCGCTTCACTCATTCTATTCCCGCTGGACATCTCCGGTCTGAAGGAGGCATGTGAGGAGGTCGGAGCCAAATTGATTTACGACTCAGCTCACGTCTTTGGCCTGATTTTCGCGGGCAGGTTCCAGTCACCCTTCAAAGAGGGCGCCGACCTGCTGACCACTTCCACTCACAAAACTTTCCCGGGACCGCAGGGGGGGTTGATTGCGGGGAGTGTGAATGAAGAGGACTGGGCTAAAGTGGAAAGGGGGGTGTTCCCCAGGATACTGAGCAACCACCATCTGCATCGCATTCCGGCCCTTCTGGTGGCCGCCTATGAGATGCAGGAGTTTGGAGTTGCATACGCCGACCAGATTATCAAAAATGCCCGGGCCTTTGCCCAGGCCCTGCACGAAAGGGGTTTCAAAGTCTGTGCTGAGGAAAGGGGCTTCACAGAGTGTCATCAGGTGGTCGTGGATGTTTCAGAAATAGGTGGGGGGGACTGGGCCGCCAAGGCCCTGGACAGGGCTAACATCATCATGAACAAGAACCTGTTACCCTGGGATGAGCTCAATCTGGAAAGGCTGACCAATCCCAGCGGTATCCGCATGGGCGTGCAGGAGATGACCCGTTTTGGTATGAAGGAAAGGGAGATGGTTGAAGTCGCGGAATTCTACAAGAGGGTGTTAATGGATAAAGAAGCACCTGAAAAAGTGAAAGGGGACGTTGAGAATTTCCGTTCACAATTCCAGAAAATTCACTTCACATGGGACCTGAGGGACTTAGAGGGGATTGAGTGAAAAAGGTTAGTGAATCAGTTAAGGTGGTGGGCCTGGATGCAGGGCCCATATACAAAAACCTCGGCATTGATGATATTGTAGCCATAAGTGGCCTTTACACTATGAAGATGGGGACGCTGGAGGATTGTGCCTCAGAAGGAGTTGACCGGAAACAGGTTGAGGTTATTCACAAGGAATCCACCAAAAGGGGTCATGCCTCCCTGACCACAACGCCGGCTTTCTTCTTTGAGCTGGAAGGTAGCAGGGTCATTGACCTTTATGGTTCAACCTTTCCGTTTGGCTCTTACATCATCTTCAGCTCACGGAGAATACAGGTTGATGACAATCGGCTCATCATGCCGGATGGTTTGCCCGCCGGGACCGGCGGGAGTCTGAAAAAGGTTCTGGGGATTTACAACCGCATGTGGGATGCGGACCAGAAGGACCAGGGCCGGAAAGTGCTTCCTTTGGGCTTTTATTCCCGCGGTTTCTTCAAGTTTTCTGCTGAGGACCTCATAGCCATCACCCGGGATGCCGGAAACCCGGCAATGCCTTTGGAAATCGGCCTGGTCTCAGAAGGTATGAACCGGTTCTTTGAGGCCAACGCCCCCAGCCTTTTCAGAACCGCCATGGAACGGGAAAGTTCGCTGGCCTACCATCACCCCAATCTGTTTCATGAGGGCCGGTCACGGGAAATTGAAGAGGGGCTGGATGTCTGGAAGAGCCGGCACTTTGATGACTATGTGCGGGAGTTCAAAGAGAAGAAAAGGCCGACGGGGGATGCCTGGAAACAACTGGCCGTGAATGTTTTGGATTTGATTATGGTCCGGACAGGACTAACCTCCTCCATTGCAGTCTGGAATGAACTGAAGAGGCATCGGACCGCAGTGCAGAAAGTGGAGTCGGTTTATCTGGCTGCCGACCGGGCGTTTGACGAGCTCAATTCACTCGGCAAGGGAGAAGTTCCAAAATGGATTCACACTCCTCCAAGTGCAGGTGATGACTATCTGCCCGCGGTTCTGGACATGTTGGGTGAATATCATGGTTTGTGCGACAGATTTGAAAAACGGGATGCGGTTTATCTGGTTCCCCATTCAGTGAAAGTCACGGGAGCCTATGTGTTAAACGGCTTCCATCTGCTTGACCCCTTCGGCCTGATAGGGGTGCGGGACTGCACCACCTCAGACTATGAAGTTCAGGCCATCGTCAGAGAGCTATCCGGAGAAATAGTGAATCAGGTGCCTGCTTTGGACGGCCTGTTGGGACCCAAGTGCAAGACAGGAGTGTGCCCGGAAAGACAGAGTTGTGGCAGGGTTGAAAAATACAAGAGGGATTGAAGTGCTGGAGTCGCCACGGGGGATTTATGTGCTCCTGGTGGATGTGGGTGGCCCAGTGGAGCTTGAAGTGGGCAGACTTGGCAAACTGGTTTTTGAAGGTCTCTATGCGTACGTGGGCTCAGACCAACGGGGAGGCAGACTGGCCCGCCACGCCCGCAAGGGAAAGCCCCGAAAATGGCACATAGATTGGCTGACGGGGTTGGGAGGGTTGAAAGGGGCGTGGGTGCTGGAAGATATGCCTCAAACTATGGAAAGTGAGATAGCTCGTCATCTGGCCCGGGCTTTTCCCGCAATAACCGGCTTCGGCAACAGCGATTGCAGAGGGGACCCGGGCCACCTGTTCAGGATTGATAACGAGCGGGAGTTGAGGGACAAGGTGGCCGAATTCGCCGGAAGCAGGGGTGTCAGCCCGACATGGTGGTCACCCGCGGTGCAAAAAGATAAAAACCTGCCCTGTTAATTGGGAAATGCCCAGCTACATTATTGTTACAGGCGGAGTCATGAGTGGCATCGGCAAAGGTTTGTTGGCGGCCAGTATAGGCCGGTTGCTCAAGTCATGTGGTTACAAAGTGGCCCTGACCAAAATAGACCCTTATGTAAATACTGATGCCGGAACCCTCAGCCCCTTTGAGCACGGTGAGGTTTTCGTGCTGGATGACGGCGGGGAAACTGACCTGGATTTTGGTCATTATGAGAGATTCACTAATGTCAGCATCACCAAAAACCACAGCATAACCACCGGTCAGGTTTTTGGTCAGGTGATTGAAAATGAAAGGAAAGGTGAATATCTGGGAAAAACCATTCAGATTATTCCTCACGTTACCGGCGAAATCAAAAAACGGTTGCGGGAAAATGCCAAAGATGTTGATTTCCTTATCGCCGAAATTGGCGGAACTGTCGGGGACATAGAAGGCATCACTTTCATGGAGGCTGTGCGTCAGCTGAAAAAAGAAGATAAGGTGGTGAATGTTCATCTGACTTTCCTTCCGCTCACGGGCATTGATCAGAAGACCAAGCCAACCCAGCACAGTGTGATTGAAATGCGAAGGATGGGGGTATCCCCAGACCTGGTGGTGGGAAGATGTAGCAATAGATTGACCGAAAATACCAAACGGAAAATCAGTCTTTTTTGTAGTGTTGAAGAAGAGGAAGTTATCAGCGATCCGGACCTCAGCAATATCTACGAGTTGCCTCTGGCCCTGCGGGATGAGGGGGTTCATAGAATCATTCAGAAAAAACTTGGTATGAAAGTGAAAGAACCTGAACTTGGTGAATGGCAAAAATTCGTAGATAATTATGGTAAAGGACCCGAAGTAGTGGTCGGGATTGTGGGTAAATATGCTCGGGGGGACACTTACCTCAGCATCCAGGAGGCTATCGCCCATGCCGGTGTTGCGACGAGGGTGAAGCCAGTCATTAAGTGGATTGATTGTGAAGAAGTAGAGAAAAACCCGGGATGTATTGGGAAAATTGACTGTATGATAACTCCGGGAGGTTTCGGCAATCGCGGAGCTGAAGGCAAAATTATAGGCATCCGGCAGGCCAGAACCCATAAAATACCCTGGCTTGGCCTGTGCTTTGGCTTCCAGCTGGCTGTGGTGGAGTTCGCCCGCAACGAATTGGGTCTGAAGCAGGCCAACAGCACTGAGTTGGACCCGACCACTCCTGACCCTGTCATCATCCCTCACTGGGAGGCCCGCCACGATATTATGGAAGGTACTATGAGGCTGGGCAGTATGAAGGTGGTGCTGGAGGAAGACAGCAGAATGAGCAAAATTTACGGTCAGACAGTGGTTCACGAAAGGCACCGCCACAGATACGGTCTGAATCCCAAGTATGGTGAGAGTCTGCAACAGAAAGGTCTGATTTTCACCGGAGCCTGCCCGGAGGACCAGACCATTGAAACCTTGGAACTGCCGGACCAATTCTTCATTGGTGTGCAGTTTCACCCTGAACTCAAAAGCAGACCCACCAGACCACACCCCCTGTTTGTGGGCCTTTTGAAGGCCGCCAGAGCCCGCCAACAGGCGTAAAAGCTTAAATGTCGCAGAGAGGGAGATTTAGGTGTTGGCCGCGGAAACCGTCCTCGTAACCCTTCTGGGCCTGTTCTTAGTGTTCTGGCTGAGTATCCGCCTAAGAAAAGGGGGACGCTGGGTGAAACAGAGGGGCGTAGTCGGAGTCGGGGCGGTGCTGGTGGTTTTCGGGGCGGTCACACTGTCACTTGCATTCCTGGCCCAGAAAATTGATGCGATGGCTATCTTTTTACCATACACTCCGATTTACATGCGGGTGGGCATCGGCCTGTTGGTGCTGGGAGCCATCTTCATCATCATCGGGGAATTCCGCAAGACTCTTGTCAAGGAAACCGCGCTGGATATTGAAGAGGAAAAAAGGAGATATGTGGAACGAGTGCGGTCGGGACTGACTGTGGATGAAGCAGAAAAGCTGGCCAAAAAACATGTGCAGGAGGCTACCGGCAGGAACACCACTCTGGTGGCCAGCAAGAAGGAGTTCAAAGAATGGGCGGTTTATCTCAAGGACAAACAGGACAAATATTACAGAGTAATTGTGAATCAGAACGGGAAAATTCAGGAATGGGAAACCATGGATGAAATCCCAAGCTATATTCTTAGTCCTTAATGGGAGTTCAGGGCGGAGCCTTCTGTGGGGGTTTAGAAAGGCGACCTGCGGATCGTCTCCCTGAGCTTGCGAATGGGCCTGCAAAATCCCATACGGGAAAAAGATGAATTTATTAAGACCTTTCTCACATCAAGTCATGAAGTTGCTTTTTGTCACCACCAATCCCGGCAAAGTGAAATCGGCCCAACGGAACTTTGAAGGCTCGGGTATTGAAGTGACGTGGCAAAATCTGGTGCTACACGAACCCCGTGGCGAAGACCCTGTTGAAATCGCCATGGCCAAAGTCCATCAGGCGTATGACCTGCTCAAAAAACCTCTAATGGTGGTGGATGCCGGCTTCTCCATGGATGCTCTCAACGGCTGGCCCGGGACTTTCATCAACTTCAACCTCCAAAAGCTGGGCCTGCCGGGCTTTCTGAAACTGCTGGAGGGAAAAGACACCAGAAAAGCCTGTTTTTTCCACGTTCTGGCCTTCCACGACGGTGAGAAAATCCACACCTTCAGGGATGAAGTGGGTGGCAGAATTTCAGACACTCCCGGGGGAAAGCGTGAGGCTTGGCACTGGTCAGACCTCGCCCTGATTTTTCAGCCCTTCTCGGAAAACAGGACTTTGGCGGAAATGACCGAAAGTGAATTCCACGACAATTATTCCCAAAAGGTTTCCAACGTATATCAAATGCTCTGTGAGCACCTGCTGAAAAATCCCTCTAAACCCGGCTCTTGAGATAAAGCATGTCTCCGTCCTCAAGGATGAAATCCAATCCAATTCGGGTGATGCGTCCCCCCCGCTGGACCTTGGCCCATTCAAAATTATTCACAAAATTTTTGTGAATTTTGTTGGCCACCTCGCCGACAGTTGAACCTATCTTAGCAAGCATAGGATACTTTCCGTCCGGAGTGAATATCCTCATAAGCTTAAGTGAATGCCAGGCCTCTTCAAGTATTACTTCCGGGTTTTTGTTGTCGGCAAATATGATATGGGGCTTCCGGAACTGCCGGGCCAGTGAATGGTCGGGGCCACATATAATGACCACATCCCCGTTGTGGCCGTAGCTGGAGTCAAAGCTGGGGGTATCCACCATCTGGAGTTTGGCGTGTTTGTAGTGGGCAATCGCCGTGACCGGTTGCTGGGTGGAGTTTGGATACGGTTGGGGGTCCCCTTTACCGGTCAGGGCCCGGAAGAGAGTGGTCTTTCCGGAATTGGGCGGGCCCACCAGCACCAACATGGGTGCCACTTTCCGAATGCCGTGGTGGCCACCTGCTTTCTTGGCCTTCCGCTCGGCCTCCATGCGATCTTCAAGTCTGGAGAGTGATTTTTTGAGCTGGCCCAACAGCCTTTCGGTGCCCTTGTGCTTGGGGGCCAGGGCGATGAGTTCCTTGAGCAGGCGGGCTTTGAGGGCGGGGGAAGTGGCGTTCTTGTATTCTTCATATTTCTTGCCGAATTCCATGGTCAGATTGGCGGGCACTTTAGCAACAACCGGGTGTGCTTAAAAAAATCAGCGTAGCTCCTTGTAGGAACTCAGGGTTTCAAGTTTTTTCAGAAGTCTGGCCTGAAAACCACCGGGTTTGTTCGGGCGACCCTTCAGAGCCGTCACCAGGTCCCGGACTGCATAATAAAGGACTATGTTGAGCTGGTCTTTATTCAGCCTCCTGGCAGAAGTCAAAACTTTCAGGTCGGGCAAGTAGGCCAGGTGTCCTAACTTTCTGAGCTTCCTGCTAAGGGCGATGTCTTCACTAGGAACGCAAGGATAACCACCTACGGCAAAAAAGCTTTCGCGCCGGACGACCGTGTTAGAACCCAGAAGGCGCGGGTGTTTGAAGGCCTTCATAGCCCGGAAGATAGAGTCATCAAGCAGGTTGATTATTTTTGTGTAATCATCGTCACCGGAAAGCTCCAGGCGCCCCATCAAACCCAGAACTTTTGGGTTTTCTTTGAGGTAGCTCCAACTGGTCTGAAGATAATCCGGGGGAAGAAGAGTGTCAGCATCCACAAAAACCAGCACCCCACCCGTTGACTCTGTGGCCCCCCTGTTGCGAGCTTTGGCGATACCTCTGTTCGGACACGGCACCACTCGGGCTTCGTGTGCTCTGGCCAGATCTGCGGTGCGGTCGGTTGAGCCGTTGTCCACCACAATAACTTCGTATTGAAGGTCTGTGACCTGGTTCCTGATGGCTTCAAGACAAGGAACTATGTAGGCCTCCTCGTTGAGAGCGGGAATAATAAATGAAGCGTCCACCTGAAAAGGTGAGGACGTAGGTTAAAAAACTTGGGAGCTTATAGACCGGGACGAAAAAGGAGGAAGATGAAGGGGGCCGTCATGCAGATGCTTTAATGTAAATTCTTTTTAAGGGCAACCTCCCATTTTTCTTGGCGGGGCTACCTCCCAAGGCAGGGTAGCTCAGTTGGTAGAGCGCCAGACTCATAATCTGGAGGTCGTGGGTTCGAAACCCACCCCCGCCAATCCCGCTTCGCGGGATTGACCAAAAACGCGATGCCTGCAGGCATCGCGTGGGGGTTCAAAGGGGGCGTTAACCCCTTTGCGTGGGTCAAAACCCACCCCCGCCAACCGTACCCGGTTGATCTATGGCCTACCTTTCCCCGCTTCGCTGGGTCGGTAGGTCGCGTATTTTTTTTGTCTAAACTCTTCGCGGTGTCAACTACGGTTGATGCCACACGTTGGTCCTTTCGATAAAAGACTTCGGAACCCACCCCACCAGCCCCGCTTTGTGGGATTAACCAAAATGGCGGCATCAACTGCGGTTGGTGCCACAGGGGGTGCAGGGCAAACGTTAATATTACCCCCGCCTCAGGTTCCCATGAACAGCAACCTCATGTCTTTGGTCTTCAGCGCAACCTATGTCCTGCTGGCCATCCTCATATGCAAGGTGCTGGAGCGGTTCATGGACAAATTCACAGTCCGGAAAATTCTTCATCTGCTGGCGGGCAATGCTGTACTCATTCCCTTGGTTCTGGGAGCCGACCTGTGGGCGATGGCCACCCTCCCCCTTGTGTTCATGTTCGCTAACAGTGAATTAGTCAAACGCGACTTCTTTGAAAAGGGTATTGATGACGAAGGTCTGGTGTTTTATCCATTTTCAATTCTGTTGCTGGTCTTCCTCACATATTTCACAGGAGAAGTGCTCTATCTGATCGTGCCCACTCTGATAATGGCTTACGGCGACGCCATTGCAGGTCTGGTCGGCCGAAACATCTTTGGGCATGAACAAAAAAGTCTGGAAGGAAGTCTGGCTATGTTTATGACTGCACTTCTGGTGATGGTTGGAGTGAATCAAATGCTCCACTCCATTCACTGGTTCTGGATGTTGCTCATTCCCGCGGTGGCCACCTGGGCTGAACGGCTTGAAAATGACAACCTGACTGTGCCCTTATTCACCGCCATGGCTCTGTTGCTCATGAAGACCACTCCTGCCGCCATCATAACCGGTCTGGGAGTCAGCCTGATGCTGAGTTCCTTCGCCTTTTACCTGAGGGCCCTGGACAGACAGGGCCTGGTAGCGGCCGTCCTGCTAGGGACCACTATTTTCTCGGTTTCCGCCCCGTTTTTCGTGGTAACTATGACCTTCTTCTTTTCATCGGCCATCGCAACCACTTTCAAGAAGAAAGCCAAGGCCATCATGAAGGACTTCCAGAAGACGGGCAAAAGGGATGCGGTCCAGGTGCTGGCCAACGGCTTTGGCATATTTTTCGCGACGGCCCTCCACGCCTCAGGTGTGAATGCCATGCCCTTTGCAGTTGCAGCGGTCGCCGCAGCCACTGCAGACACATGGGCCACTGAGATTGGTGTGTTAAGCAAATACAGCCCAAGATTAATCACCAATCTGAGGAAGCATGTCCAAAAAGGCCGAAGTGGCGGAGTGACCTGGCTGGGCCTGATGGCCAGTGCCTTTGGCGGTCTTACCATTTTTCTGGCGGCCTATCCATTTTTCGGTATAGCTACATTCACTCCCGCCATCATCGGTGCGGTGGTGGGTTCTTTCCTTGATTCACTTTTCGGCGCCACGGCCCAAGCTCTTTACGAGTGCAGGGTTTGCAATAAGATGACAGAGAAAAAGATTCACTGCCGGAGGAAAGCCACCCTCATTCAGGGCCAGTTCTGGTTCAACAATGATTTAGTGAATATGACTTCCACCCTGATAGCTGCGGGCCTGGTGATGTTGTGAGCCGGCAGAAACAGAAGGAAGGAGTGCAGCAAACTGCCAAACGGAGGGTTGCCGGTTTGGTTAAAATGGCGGTTAAGGAGAAGAACCCGGTCAGAGCCAGGCGGTACGGGGAGCTGGCCCGGGCGGTGGGTATGAGGAACCGGGTGCGACTGGGCAAGGAAAAGCAGTTGTTCTGCAAAAAGTGCGGAGCTCCCCCCTCCAAGGTAGGGGTCAGGATAAAGGACGGTTGCAGAGTGCTAACCTGCCGGGAGTGCGGCCACGTCAGGAAACTTCCCGTCAGGCGGGAAGCCCGGCGGGAAAGTAAGCAAGACTTATAAAAGGGGCCAGAAGGCTCTGGTTATGATTGGGGTGACTCATGTTTCCGCGGCTACCTTAAACGCAGAGGTAGCTGCAGACCTAAAAAAGCGCATCCAGATGCCTGAATGGGCTCATTTCGTCAAGACCGGCCTCAGCAGGCAGAAGGCCCCCACCCAGGAGGACTGGTGGTGGATGAGGGCCGCATCCCTGCTCAGGAGAATTTGCATAGACGGCCCGGTGGGTGTCAACCGGCTCCGGACCTTCTATGGAGGTCGCAAGGACAGAGGTAGCCGGCCCGAAAAGACATGTCAGGGCAGTGGCAAAATCCTAAGGACCATCCTCAAGCAGTTGGAAACCCAGAAGCTGGTGAAGCCCACCCCTAAAGGGAGGGTGCTTACCCCTGAGGGGCAGAGTTACCTTGACAAAATGGCCAAGAGGGTGAAAACGAGTGGAACCGGAAAGTCCCCAGAGGCATAGAGGGCAAGAAGAGCATATACGCAGACAACTCATGCTCAAACAGATGCTACTCCGGCAGGGTCTGACATCCGAGGCCCGGGAAAGACTCGGGCGGGTGAGGGCGGCTAATCCTGACCTGGTGGAACAAGCGGAAAATCTCTGCATCCAGCTCATCCAACAGGGGCGACAGGTGGATGACGCCACTATGAAAGTCATCCTTGACAGGCTGACCCCAAAGCGGGATATCCGCATAACCAGGAGATGAAAATATGGCAACAGTCAAAGAGAAATCAAGAAAGCTCAGGCTCATCAAGAGGGGAAACCAGAACAGGCCCATCCCCCTGTGGGTGGTGGCCAAAACCAAAAGAAAGGTCCGCTGGAACCCCCTGCGATTCAATTGGAGAAGGAGCAAACTCAAGGTTTGAGAAAGAAGGTGATTGAATGGAAAGAGTAATGGTGGTTCCGCTTAAGAAGGCCCGCAGAGGCTCAAGCAGGCGCTTTGCACCCAAAGCCCTGGTTTATCTGAGAAGTTTTGTAGGCCGGCATATGAAAGCCGGCGAAGCTGGTGGTTCGGTGGTGATTGGTCACAACCTCAACCAGATTATCTGGGAAAGAGGCATAACCAACCCGCCCCGTAAGGTGGAGGTCAAGGCCTTCAAGAACCCGGAAGGCAAGGTATTGGTGGAGCTGGCATCAGTCAAAGCCGAGGAATGGGAACTTTTCAAGAACAGGGGCAAACCCCTGAAGGAAACTAAAAGCGGGAAGGCTGACAAGGACAAGAAGGTTGAAAAGACAGAGAAGCCTGTGACTGAAGAAAAGAAAGAGTCTGAAACCAAGAAAAAGTCCGCAAGAAAATCGGTCGCTGAAAAGAAGGCAAAATCCGACAAATCGGCCAAAAAAACCACCGCCAAAGCCAAACCTGCCAAGAAGAAGGAGTGAGGAGGGATGATAGCCCACCTCAAAGCCTACGGTTCCGGGCTGTTGGGGTTGTTTCTGTTCCGGGCAGGTGACCGGCTTTATTATGATCTACCATTCAGAAAGGAGGCTGACCTGACCAAAGTGTGTGAAGCGGCCGGACTGGAGCCTGCAGGGATCCGCTTCTTTTCCCCGTTGGTGGGTATTTTCAACGCCGGCAACCGCCATGGAGTGGTTTGCGGGGCCGAGGAGTGTAGCCAGAACTTTCAGGGGGCCACAGTGATACAGACCAGATACACCGCCTTGGGCAACCTCATTCTGGTTAATGACAAAGGGGCTCTGATAGCTCCCGTTCTTGAAGGGGAGCTAAAGGTTCTGGCCAAAGCTCTTGGAGTGCCTTGCACTGTAGGCACCCTGGCCGGCCTGCAGACGGTGGGCACCCTGGGACTTGCCAACAACAGGGGGGCCGTGGTCCATCCCGAAACCACCGAGGCCGAGATGGAACTGGTCAAAAAGGCTCTCAAGCTGGAGACGGTCGGGCCGGGCACGGCGGCAAAGTCCGGCTTCGTGGGGGCCATGGCCATCGCCACAGACCGGGCTTTGATTTTGTCCCCCGAAATACTTACTCCTGAAATGGTCCAGATGGCTGACCTGTTGGGCGTGGAGTGAATCCCGGCAAACTTTATCTAATGGCTTGAGAACATAGTGTTATGAACCCCATTCTGATTCTTGCCATTTCAGGGGCCCTCATCCTGCTGGGTTTTCTCGCCACCGTGATTTTTGAGAAAACCCGTATTTCCGACTCCCTCATTCTAATCACGGCGGGTATGCTCTTCGGACGTCTGGGCTGGCTCAGTGGCGACAGTCTGCTACCCTTCTCCGGCACCATGGCCAGCCTGGCCCTTGCCATCATTCTGTTTGAGGCGGGGTTGAATATGGATACCCGCAACTTGATAGAAAATCTGGGCAAAGCCCTGAGTCTGGGCAGTATTTCATATTTTATCATCTCGTTTCTGGTGGCGGGGGCTACCATGCTGGTGCTGGGTTGGAACCCCTTAAACTCCCTGTTGCTGGGCTTCCTGATGGGGGGAACTTCTGCCGCGGTCATAATCCCCATAATGAGCACCATCAACATCAAGGATGAGGATGCCACGATAGTAGGTATGGAGTCCATGGTGACCAACGTCCTGACTACTGTGTTCTCCCTCATGATTGTGAAGCTGATGATTGAAACCATCATAGACCCCAGCCGGGCGGTCACCGTTCTGATTTCATCCTTCTCAACCGGCATAGTGCTGGGGGTGGTCATGGGCTTTGTCTGGATTAGGGTGATGAGGGCTCTGCGGAAAAGGCCCATGGCCTATATGCTCACTCTGGCGGTGTTGTTCATGCTTTACGCCTTCACAGAATTCTCAGGAGGCAACGGGGCCCTGGCCAGCCTGATGTTTGGCATTATGTTGGGCAACAACCGGGCCATCACCAACGTGATGAACCTGCCTTCCATCGCCACTGGGAGATTCACCAAACTGCATGATGAGATTTCGTTTCTGGTAAGAACCTACTTCTTCCTTTATCTGGGCCTGATTCTAGTGCTACCCAACAACTGGATGTTATGGGTGATGGCCCTGGCCATCACTCTGACCTCATTTCTGGGGCGGGCCCTGCCCATTAAACTCTACGGCATGCCTCGCAGATTCCTTCCCTTCATTAACAAAGGTCTGAGTGAGGCTGTCATCGCGGTGTTGTTAATTGAGTATGGTCTGCCCCTGGCCTTTGAGACCCTGACCATAGTCTGCCTGGCCATCCTGCTGACCAACATCGCCTCGGTGCCCCTAATGTGGGCCTTTGTGCCCCGCAAGCACCACAACGGCGGGTCCGGAAAGGCTGAAGGAAAAGCAAAGGAAGCTTTGGAGAGTTGAAAACCTTAAAAAACCGGACTGGCCTATGTTATTCACACCACCTTTTAAGAAAAGGTGGACCAAAATATGGTAGAACAGCCCCGTCGTCTAGTGGTCCCACCTTTTAAGAAAAGGTGGACCAAAATATGGTAGAACAGCCCCGTCGTCTAGTGGTCCCACC
>Ga0129302_1000935_pt1 | contig 21754 bp, 16 predicted proteins | sample BlaSprsedimmetaG_FD_94476 | JGI IMG/M metagenome (GOLD analysis project Ga0129302, IMG submission 94476) | Hot spring sediment bacterial and archeal communities from California, USA to study Microbial Dark Matter (Phase II) - Blank Spring... | ecosystem: Environmental > Aquatic > Thermal springs...
CTACACATTTTCATTGAAATTTGATTAATTTTTAATAGACTCTCTTTAATTGAAAGGAGATAAAATGAAGGTTAAGCTGTGTTTCTCAGTCTTGATAATTCTCGCGGCGACAGCACCCGCAACAACGATTCACTTCGTCATGGTGAACGACTGCCACGCAGTAATGGAGCCGTTCGGCGTGCGCGATCCGATAACCCTCGAGGCACCCACCGGCGGATATGCCCGCGCGATAACGATTTTTGATTCGCTCAAGGCGCTGTATCCGGACATCATAGCCGTTCACGCTGGCGATATTCTGACCGGCGGAATGCTCTCTCCGATAACACTCGGGCGCGCGGTTTTCGACCTCTGGATGTCGGCGGGCGTGCAAACGTTCGCGCTGGGCAACCACGAATTCGACTACGGCTCGTTCGCGCTGGACTCGATACTCGGAACCATCGATGTGCCGCTTGTATCGGCAAACCTCAACGCAACGGGCTTTCCAAATTTGGAACGAAGTGTCGAGCCATATAGGATAGTCACCCACCCGCGCGACGGCGGCGGCGATGACATCCGAATTGCGCTCATCGGCGCGACAACGCAAGAGGCCAATCTCGCCGGATGGATAACTCCACTCGAGCTGACCGACCCCGTAGAAGCAATCGAAGACCTCGGCCTCCCCCACGACGCAGACTTCGCAATCGGCCTGACACACCTCGACATCTCCGAGGACAGGCTCGTCGCCGCGCTTCCGCACATCGATGTCGTCATCGGCGGACACGATCACTCGACGCTGTTCGAGCCTGAATGGGTCGAAGGGACTCCTATCGTCATGGCGGGAGCATATGTGCGCTATGTGGGGCACCTCACTCTGGAGTTCGTGGAGGGCGAAGGACTCCGCTTCGTGAACTGGGATGTTATTTCCGTCAACTCGAGCCTCCCGGAAGCACCCTTGGCGCGAGACCTGCTCGACAGCTATCGGGACGACATCACCGCGCACCTCGGCGTCGATCCATACACGACCGTGGCCTTCACCGCCGACTCGAATATATTAAATCGCGTCGTGCCCGGCGGAGTTCCCGGCCATGAAGACACACCGCTCGGCAACCTCGTCACCGACGCATATCGCCGTGCGCTGGGCACGGACATCGCCGCAGAGGCGCGCGGCTCGCTCCGTATGAGCATCTACAGCGGGCCGGTGACATTCGCCGACCTTTTCCGAGCAATGCCTATGGGATACGACCCCGCCACCGGCATGAACGCGCGGCTTATCAAGATGGAGTTCACCGGAAGCGCACTCAAACAACTTCTCGAGTATTCTTTCATCGGTGCGGCATTGAGCGCAGAGACTTTCCCGCAGTTCAGCGGGCTGAGCATGGCATATAACCCGCTCGGTGGATTCCTCAATAAAATCGACACTGACAGATTTTTTATAGGCGGAGAACCATGGAGCGCCACCGCAACATATACCCTTGGCGGAAGCGAGCTTCTCGTTCACGGACTCGACCTTCTATCATACCCCTATCCTGCGGTCGATACATCCGAAACGACGGCATATTTGGCGCTCGTCGCGCATTGCACAGCTCCGGACTTCGTGCCGACATACAGCTCCGAAGGCAGGCTATTCAACACGGTGACAGCTATTGCCGAGGCGTGGCCGAGACCCCTCAATATAAAGATTTCCGTCTCCCCGAACCCGTTCAATTCGGCGGTTAACATCAAGGTCGAGGCAGGCGATTGGGACATCGAGAGCGTGCAGATTTTCGACATTGCTGGAAAACTCGTCGAAGAGATTTTCGGGGACATCATCAGCAAAGGCGACAGAAATGGCGACGGGCGATGCGGAATACTCGAATTCATCTGGCGCCCGCGCAAGGCAATGCCTTCGGGCGTTTATCTCGCCCGCCCAAAGCTCATAGGAAATAAACGGTTGCCGGCCAAACGGCTGGTCTATCTCAAGTAAGCCCGTCAGCGACTACTGCGAGCGGAGTTTCTCCGCCAAACTCTGCAGAACTTCGGGATAGAGCGCATGTTCGACCTCCAGCACTCGCGCTTGGAGCGTTTCGGGCGTGTCATCGGGAAGGACGGGGACTTCGCGCACCGCGATGACCGCGCCCTCGTCGTATTCCTCGGTGACGAAGTGGACGGTGACTGCGGTATTATCGCGCCCGGACTCGATAACGGCCTCGTGCACATGAATCCCGAACATCCCCTTGCCGCCGAACTCGGGCAATGCTCCGGGATGGATGTTGACAATTCGGCCATCAAATCGCTGGATTAGCTCCGGCGGAATTTTCCGGAGATAGCCCGCCAGCGCGATGAAATCGACATCATGCGCTTCGAGCGTGCCCAGAAAGGCGCGGATGAATTCCTCGCGGCTGTCGAAATCTTTGCTGTTGACAACCGCCGTAGGGATGCCGGAATTTCGTGCCCTTTCGAGACCATAGGCGTTGGCATTATTGGACAAAACGAGCGCGATGTCCAAATCGAGCTTGCCGGATGAGGCCGCGTCGATAATCGCCTGAAGGTTCGACCCTCCGCCTGAAACAAAAACCGCGAGTTGCATTTTCTTCATGATAATTTTCCAAATTTGATTTCGCCCCCGACAACCGTCGCGCTCACCTCGATTTCGCCCATCGCCCAGTTGCCCGATAACACGGCCAAGTCGGCCGATTTGCCGACCGCGATTTCTCCCAACATCGCCTCCTCGCCCTCGGACTTCGCGGCGCCAATCGTGAACATCTCTATCGCCTCCTCGAGCCGAATCGCCTGATTCGCATTTGGATGCTCGACAGCGGAGAAAATGCCCGCCAGTGGGTCGATTGGCGTGATATAGCTATCCGAGCTTCCGGCGAGAACGACGCCCGCATCGAGGAGGTCGCGGTATCGGTTCGTCATGCGCCATCTCTCGCCGAGACGCCGGAAATACATGCCTTCCGCGCCGCCCCAGAGCCTCTCGAAGACGGGTTGAACGGCGAGCGAGATGCCATGCTCGGCGATTTTCTCGATTTGCTCGTCGCGCAGAAGCTCCGCGTGCTCGATGCGAGAGCGCCACGGCCGTTCGCTCTTGGGAATTCCCTCGATGGAGCGGAGAATCATGTCCACCGCGCCGTCGCCGATTGCGTGAACCGCCGTAGATAGCCCGGCTTTGCCCGCCCGCACGAACCAATCATCGAGCGCAGTCTGCGAGATTTCGCATTCCCCGAAATGCGACGGCATGTCCTCGTAGGGTTCAGTCAAGAATGCCGTTCGGCTTCCGAACGCGCCATCGACCATAGGCATACACCCGCCCACACGCGGGAGGCCAAGCTCTCGCGCCGTCTCCGGCTCGAGAGTTTCGAGGCGCGGGAAGGTTCTTATCGGCAGGTCGATTTCGCGGAGAATCCCTACCCATCGGGGACTGGGGATGAGCGCGCCGATAGACGCGCAACCTTTCGACAGCGCCTCTTGCGCGACCGCACGCGCCGAGTCGCGAAGCCCCTCGTCGCTGATACTCGCGAGCATGAACCTGTCCGCAACGACTTGCGCTTCGAGTGAGAGATGGCCCCGCTCGAAGTCGAAACCCTTCGCGGAAGTGAGAATTTCGCCGAAGATTTCGAGCGCCTTCGTGTTGGTGCAACTGGAGTGGCCGTCAACTCTTCGGATAAAAATCGGCTTCTCGGCGGATATTTTGTCCAGCTCCTCCCTCGATGGAAGCTCGCCGTCGCCTTCGGGCGAATAGCCGTAACCGTTTATACTGTCGTGGGTTGCGAGCCAATCTATGATTCCCTCGAATAGCTCGCTGTGAGTGCGATATTCTCCGGCATCGAACTCGATTGCCCGAATTCCCGTCTGGAAGAAATGGACATGCGCATCCCAGAACGCAGGCAGGAGGGACTTTCCGGCGATGTCGATAGTCATGTCGCAGGGGCACGGCTCGCCGCGCGGCAAGATTTCCGCGATGAGACCGCCCTCGACGAGCAAATCCACGCCTTGGGCGAATTTTCCGCCGATAAAGACCCAATCGGCATTGGCGAACAGCGTCCTCATTTGGCCATGAACTCGTAGCTAAGGTTGGTTGACAGGTAGAAAGTGGTCAGGTTATCGCCTCTAACATCGTGCCACTCGGGGGCATAGCTCGTGATGACATCGAAGCGAAGGCTCTCGTTAATCCACCAAGTGATAAATGCGCTTCCCTCGACGAAAACAAAGTCAGAATAAAGTGCGTATATTTCCGGAGGGTCATAGGTGTAAATCCTAATGCCTGCTTCGGCTTTTGCGTATAGCCATATCTTCTTGTGTTTCAACCAGTCCCAGCCAACTCGCGCGGAAATCTCGCGGAAATTGTCGGTCTTGACCGCCTCATCGGCCATGCTTATAAAGAATTTCGGCGCAATTTCCCCGCGCAAAAACGGCGAAAACGCCCACTCGACGCCACCGTCAATCTCAAAGCTCTCGCGATTTGAAAATATTTCGTTCGCCCAGTCATATCGATAGCCCTCGAAAGCGAATTTCGGGATGAGTGTCAACTTTTTTCCGGCTGATATTCGCGGAGAAACAAGGCCGTTTGCATACCAATAATTACCCCATAAAACGCCTCGATTATTCACTCTGCGCTCCGCTTCGATATCCGCACGAATGTAATTCTCCCCCCAGAATTTGTCCCAGTTAAAGTAAAAATTATTGCGAATATAATTCGCCTCGACCGTGTCCGGCGCAAAGCGAAAAGCGAACTGCCACGCCAAGCCCAGCTGGTCGTTCCCAAACAGCGGGTTGGTGAACTCTAACCTGCATCGCGTCAGCGAATAATCGTAAGTGTATGCCGACTCGCCGGAATATGTCTTGCCCTCGTAGGCGAAAAAGCCCGCGACCGCGCTCTCGTCCCACTTTCTGCGGAGCCTCAAAGAGCCTCTTCCCTTGGAATAGCCTACCCCTGCGCCCTCTTCGTAAGGCGTTCTTAAATCCGCGGCCAGCTCGGAGACAATCGAAAAATCGTCATTGAAAAAATGCGTCCAGCGCCCCCACGCACGGCCAAAGAAGCTCGTCGTGCCGCCGGAGAGCATCCAATTGGCGCGCAGTCCGGGCTTGCCGAAGCCGCTCCCCGCGTTGCCCTCGAAGAAGAGCTTCCCCTCGTTCGATGACGAGACGGTGTCCTCCTCGAAGAGCACGAACTTCTGGGACAATGCGGAGTAGCCCACGCCGGCTCTCAGGTTTATCCCCGCGAGAGAGGCGGAAGCGAGCAGTAATAGCGGCAATAGAAGGTTCCTCATTGATTTCAAATTTATGTTTTTTCGCGCCTAAGTCAATCGCAAATAAGCCTTCGGAGATGAGATTCGGCGGATGGCGAGGATTTAGCGGGCGTCTGTGCGGGCGCACTTCTCGACGAATGCGGGGAAATCGCGGGCATCACGCTCCCAGTTGAACTTCTCGCGAACCGATCGAATGCAGGCCTCCGCGCGCTGGCGCATTGCGTCCTTGTCGGCGGAGAGTTCCCTGATAATTTCTACTATTCGCCGCTCATCGAAGCCCTCGACGAAAATCGGGCCGTCGGCATCGGAGACAATGCCATCGTATGCATCGAGCCAAGTAGTGATGGGGATGGTGCCTTTGGCCATGTAATCGAAAATTTTGCCGGAGAGGCATTGGTTATATTTTTTCGTGGGGACAATGAACGATAGCCCGATTTTAGCGCGCTCCATCATGCTCAAAGCCTCGCAATAGGGGACGAACTTTTCGGGGAAATAGAGCCTCTCGCTATCGATAAAGTCGCCCGCGGATTCTCTGCATTCTTCGAGATAGCCGTTGCCGTAAACCGGCCCGAGGATTTGGAGTTTCCATCCATCGAGCGCGCCGCCATCGGCGAGATGCCTCGACAGCGAGAGCATCTCCGCGCCGAAACGCACCGCCATCACCACGCCGACGAAGATAATCGTGTTGTCTTTCGGGGGAAGTTCTTCGACCGCCGCGCCGATTCGAGGGTAATTATGCAAAACCATCGAAGGCTTGCCCGCCGGCGACAGGCGCTCGTCGTTCTCGCGCATCGCGGAGATAATGCCGGAGGACGCTTTCGCGCCGCGCATCTCCTCGCACGCGACGAGCTTCTTGACAATGCCCTTAAGCGGTCTCGGCACCCAGTCCTTCTCGGCAATGAAGTCGGGATACGGCTCGAATGCGTCGAAAATAAAGGGCTTGCCGTGCTTTTTCAGCCATCGCCCGACATGGAGAATCTCGGGGTCATGGATGACATAAACATCCGCGTCGAGGGCGAGGGCGGCACGTTTGAAAAGGAAACTCGCAAGAACACGACGGAATCTGTTTTGATACAGAGGCAGAAGCGTAAAATTGATTCCCGTCTCATTGGGAGGAGCATCATTCGACATGGCAATAATATGAACATCATGCCCCTCATTCGCCAAATCCACCGCTTCTTTATGGTATATTCTTACGTCGAGCGGCGGGTGCGTTGATGTTAACATCGCAATTCTCATGCGGGATGGCCCTCATGCGAATTGACATAGATGGCAACAAGCAAGCCAAGCGTGGTAAACAAATGCGGATCGGCCGCAGAGGAATCTATCATGCCGTTAACGAAAGAGAAAGCCACAAGGACAATTAAAAGATCGGCAATGCTTTTCCATGCGTAATCACAGGCGGATCGACGAATTTTTCGCCACAGAAGTATCGGCGATATAAACAGCATAGCCAGAGCGAAGAGACCGATAATGCCCCACTCAAAATAATACTCGATAAAAAGATTATGCGGATGCCGTAGATTTGCACCCACCGCCCAAGCAGGGAGTATGGCCGCGAAATTCCCCGTGCCGAAACCAAAAAGGATTCGGTCGAACTTGTGTTCCCAGGCCGCCAACCACATGCCCACCCTGCCCGCAACCGCCAAATCGACATATTGCAAGCTCGAGAACCTCCGCATCATTGAGCCGAAGCCCAATGTCATGGGAATGGCTATGACAAGAACAAACGAAACTAATGTTGAAATTCTCTGCTTGATGCCAACGTCAGCAAAAAACGCAACATACATAAGAACTGCGCCCATCACGGCCAGAAGACTTGTTCTGCTTCCGGTCATGATGATGAGCGAGAGGCTCGACAGAATGAAGACGATAAGCCCGAATTTGAGCCACTTTCTTTCAGTATCGAAGAGCCACCATGTCGCAAAAACGACTATAAAGCCTATGTTTCTCGCGTAATGATTGACATTGACAAGCTCAATTGCGTTGAAACGCCCCCATCCGCTAATGTCGCCTGTGATTACAATATTCAGGGCAGAATATAGGATAGTAACTGTTCCTATGACGACCGCACCTTTAAGGATTTTCTTGATAAAATCTGCATCTGATTTTATTGAGCTGAAACATAGAAACGGCACCAAGCATGAAACGAGAAAAGTGACTGTTTTAACGGCAGTGTAATCGGGAAATCTCGTCCGGTGAAAATTAAAGAGGATAATCAAAGTGACGAGAAACACCGAGACAATCACGAGGTTGACTTTTTTGGGGATTGCCGCTTTCTTCTGTAAGGCAAGTAATCCTATTGAAAATAATGACACTATCCCGATTGGGGCGTATGCGAAAATCGGCCTATCGAAGTTAGCCGCCGAGAGGGCTATGGCGAAGAGATTTTGGCCTACTATGACAGCCGAAAACCCCAGCTCCGGGCTTTTTAGATACGCGGCCAGCAATACTACCGCGAGAGGGACAATCAGAATCATTGCCTCATTGAGTTTCACCGCCGCGGCAAACGTCGCGACGATAATGGCGATTAGCATAAGCGCCAGCACCCTCTTCGGCAAATCATATTTTAGGCCAACTGATTGCATTACAATAAAATAAAAAACACCCACGCGAAAAGTTGAACGAACAGCCAACTGTCGAATCTATCCCAAAAGCCACCGTGGCCGGGGATTGCATTGCTGGAATCTTTGAGCTTCATCCCGCGCTTGATTTTGCTCTCGAACAAATCTCCTCCGACGGCCACAAGCCCCGCAAATGCCGCGAACGGCACGATGGTCCACCCGAATGACTGCGGCCATATCTGCCAGAATACCACCCCCACCGCCAGCGCGCCGAACATCTCGCCGGCAAAGCCCGCCCAAGTCTTATTTGGCGATAGCACCGGCGACATCTTCTTGCCCCCGATGAGGCTTCCGGCGAAAAATGCCGCAGTGTCCGCAATCCATACGAGCGCAAGCGGAAAGATGACATAGAGGATGTTTCCCGCGCGAAGTTCCCATGCCAACGAAGGCATCCATCCGAAGAGCACCAGCCCGAAAACGCCCATCGCCGCCGTCTCGAGCGTGTTCTCGGTTCTGTTTCTGAGCAGTTCGAGCAGAAACCATGCCGTCGAGGCGATGAGCACGAAAACGGGAACTATCGCTCCAAGGTCGAGCCAGTATAGAACCGGAATCAACATGCAACAGGCGATGAAGAACGCGCTTCTGAACGCGCCGAAATCCACGCCCGGCAACATGCTGAACTCCGAGGACAGCCCGAAGCTCACAATCAGCAGGAAGGTCAGCAGGAAAACATCGCCGAAATAGACGGCGAGGATTATCGCCGGCGCAAAAACAGCCGCGACGAGAACTCTATAAAGCAAATTTTTCGCCTTCGATGACATGAGCCCTCCTTATGAATTCTGTCTCGTTAGAACTCTTTTAAGCCAACCTGCGAATTTGAACATGAAGCCAAAACCTCCGAATTTGCTCGACCAGACAGTTCTATATAAAATCGCGCCGGAGATTCCCAAGAGAACGAAGTTCGACATCCACATGGCGAGCCACGGTGCCACGATGCCGCGGTCGCCCAGCTCCTCGCCACCTATAAGGAACGCCCAATACACCACGAAGAACAGAATGCCGAAGCCTATCGCCACGCCGAGACCTCCCTTGCGCGCCCAAACCCCTACCGGCGCGCCAACCAAAAAGAAAAACAGGCAGGCGAACGGAAGCGACCATTTCTTGTGCACCTCCACGCGGTATTTGCGGGCATATCTCTCGTGCGCCTCGATAGCATTGAACTGGCTCGCGATGGACTGCGACGTCGAGCGGGCGAGGGAGCGTAGCGAGCGGACGGCGTCCATTTCGGTCTCTTTCGGCGGGTCGGCTGGACGGAACGCGCGGGAGAACGCCCGATTGGAGAGGTCGAGGACGGCCTGCCGAGATTTGACAATCGACGACTCCCTCTCGGCGATAACTTCTTTCATGTCTGCTATGCTCATCTCGCGGTCGCCTCGGCGGGTGGTTTCGCTTCGTTCGAGCCTCATGCCCATGTCGCCGAATCGCAATGTCTGGCGCTGGAAATCGACCTTCGTGTGCCTCGATGGGTCGGCCTCGTCAATCTCGTGAATTGTGCCATCGAAGAGATCGAGGACGAGCGCGTCGTTATCCATGTCGAACTCCATCGTGCCATGCTTTGCCGTGACAACGCGCGGATATTGTCTGTCCTTTTGGTCGTAAATCGTGATGCCTTCGAGGCTGTTCGTCCTCTCATCGACCTCCTCAATGAACATAGCCAGTCCCGGAAAATCATCGATGAACACGCGCTCTTTCAGCGCGAGTGTGGGCTTCACTCTGCGAATATCGCGGAGGAGCCTCTTAGCCTCATAGTTGAGGTTCGGCAGAATCTGGTCGGAGAAATAGACCATCGCAATCGACAGAAGCAATGTCGCAATAATCGGGGCTATCATCATGCGCACGAAAGGAATGCCCGAGCTGACAGTCGCGTTAATCTCGCCGTCTTCGGCGAGGCGCCCGAACGCCATCAAGGACGCAATTAGGCAGGCCATCGGCACGGCGAGAGCTATCATCCACGCGAGGTTGAGCGCGAAAAACTTCAATACAACAAACGGCTCGACCCCCTTGGTAATCATGAGGTTCAGCATATCGAGAACGAAGTCCATCACGAAGACGAACATGATGATTGCGAACCCGCCGAGAAGCGGCGTCAGGTGCTCGCGAAGGACGTATTTCGATAGAGTTTTCACTGCAAAATCTAAAATGCGATGTGTTCGCGCACGCCGGAGTAAGTCTTCCGGTGAATCGCCGTCGCGCCGAGCCGAGCTATCGCCTCTTTGTGTTGTTTCGTCGGATATCCCACATTTTCCCGAAGACCGTATCCGGGGAACAGCGCGTCGAACACGGCCATAAGTTCGTCTCGCAGAACCTTTGCCACAATGCTCGCCGCCGAAACGCACATCACGGTCTTATCGCCGCCGACAACGGCCTCCTGCGGAATATCTATTCCGGGAAGCTTCTTGTTGCCGTCGATAATGACAAATTCCGGCGGAAGCTCCGCGGATGCGAGCGCGCGCCTCATCGCGAGGCGCGATGCTTCGAGCACGTTCAGGGCATCGATTTCTGCGGGGGACGCCCAGCCGACGGAAATCGAGAGCGCCTTCTGTGTTATGTATTCGAAAAGCTCCCGCCGTTTGTTTTTCGACAGGAGCTTGGAATCGGTAATTCCCGATGGATGTGCGCCGTAATCCCACACTACGGCACCCGCAACTACGGGGCCGGCCAAACAGCCGATGCCGACCTCGTCGATGCCGGCGATGGCCTCAACTTTCTCGGCGATGAGACGCCTTTCGAGCGGTGAGAAGTTCCGTGGAGTTCGCACATGCCCGGCGGTCATTTCTTGGTAATGAAACGCCTCTCACGAATTCTCGCGGCCTTGCCTATCTTCTTGCGAAGGTAATAGAGCTTTGCCCTGCGCACTCTTCCGAACTTCACGACCTCGACGTCCTTGACGTTGGGTGAGTGAATTGGGAAAACCCTCTCGACACCAATTCCGCCGGAAATTTTGCGGACGGTGAACTTCTCGTCGGTGCCGCCGCCTTTACGGCTGATGACAACGCCTTGAAATAGTTGAACTCTGACCTTCTCGCCCTCGACGATTCGGACATGGACTTTCACCGTGTCCCCCGGGCCGAAAGCCGGCAATTCGTTCTCCCTGAAAAACGGAGCCTGAACATTTTTGATAATTGCGTCTGACATATTTTCTCCAATCATTAGTTGTTTCAAAATTTTTTAGTCTCGCTCGAAGCGGGAAAGCTTCAGCGACTCTACAAACGCGCGCTCCTCGTCGGTCAGTTCGAGCTTTTCGAGTAGCTCGGAGTTTCTCGCGAAAGTAATCTCCAAAGAGCGCCTGCGTTTCCACTGGGCTATCGCCTCGTGGTTGCCCGAGAGCAAAATCTCCGGCACGCGATGCCCACGAAACTCGCGCGGGCGGGTAAACTCCGGCGCGGAGAGCAGTCTTCCGGGTATGCTGTGCGAGTCGGTTTCCGCCGAGTCGATGTCGCCGAGAAATCCCGGAAGCAACCGAACGACGGCGTCGATTATCGCAAGCCCGGCGACCTCGCCGGAACCGAGCACATAGTCGCCTATGGAAATCTCCTCAGCATCGAGAATATCGCCGACTCGGCCATCGATGCCCTTGTATCTCCCGCATATTATAGTCATGCAGTCAAGTTCGGACATTTTCTCGGCAATCTCTTGCGAGAAGAGCCTCCCGCGCGGGCTGACGATGATGCGCCGTCCGGCGTCGAAATCTGCGCCGAGGGACTCGACGGCGCGAACCACCGGCTCGGGCTTCATCACCATTCCGGCGCCGCCGCCAAACGGAATGTCGTCGGCGGTTCTATGCTTATCGCTCGTGAAATCTCGGATGTCCACGGGCACGAGCGAGACAATTCCGCGCTCTACGGCCTTCTCGAAAAGGCTTTCCTTCGAGTAGGCCTCGAACAATCCCGAGAACAGCGATACGACGGCGATTCGCAACCGGCCACCTTCTTTGCTTATTCAAGAACAGAGACAGTCGGGGCGCAGGCCTCGACCATCGGAATCGAATCGGGCGGAACTACTCCGCCGGCTCTCTCTCTTCGGTCTCGACTGGGGCTTCGATCTCTGCGGGAGCTGGAAGCTCGGCAGAAGCCTCGATTTCCACCTCTTCGGCCTTGGCCTCTTCGACTACCGGCTTGGGAGCGGCCTCGGGCACAACTTCCTTCGGCACCAAGGGCTTAACCGGCCTCTCGGGAGTTCCCGCTTTGGCCATAACAGCCGCGTCCTCGACCAATCCCGCCCAGAGTCCCTTCTTCTTGAGAAGGCTCTTGACCGTGTCGGTGGGCTGTGCACCGTTCGCGAGCCAGTAGGTCGTCCGAGCCTTGTCTATCTCGACTTCCTCGACCTTCGCGATTGGGTTGTAGAACCCTATGATTTCTATGAACCTTCCGTCTCTCGGCGAGCGGGAGTCGGAAACTACGATCCGATAGTGGGGCTGTCTTTTCTGTCCGCCCCGCTTGAGCCTAATATGGACCGCCAAACTACACCTCCAATTATGTCATTCAACTTAAAATCGCCGGAAATTTTTTCCATTGAAATTACTTCGACAAAAACTTTCCAAAACTACATGCCGCCCATCGGAAATGACGGCATCTTGCCCTTCTTCATCCGCTTGAACATCTTCTTCATCTCAAAAAACTGCTTCAGAAGGCGGTTGACCTCCTGCACGGAGTTCCCGCTTCCGCGCGCGATTCGCTTGCGCCTGCTTCCATCGATAATTGATGGGTTGGCGCGCTCGGCGGGGGTCATGCTGGAGATAATCGCCTCGATACGAACCGTCGCCTTATCGTCGATTTGAAGTCCCTTGAGCATGTTCTTCTTGACTCCGGGTATCATCGACAGAAGGTCCTCCAGCGGCCCCATCTTCTTGATTTGCGCCAACTGCTCGCGAAAATCGTCAAGGTTGAACTCGTCCCTGCGGAGTCTCTTCTCGAGCTTTTTCGCTTGCTCCTCGTCGAACGATTCCTGCGCCTTCTCGACGAACGATACGACATCGCCCATGCCGAGGATTCTTCCGGCCATACGGTCGGGATGGAACTTCTCGAACGCGTCGAGCTTCTCGCCCAATCCGACAAAGAGGATGGGCTTTCCGGTGACCTCACGAAGACTGAGCGCCGCGCCGCCACGAGCATCGCCATCGAGCTTGGTGAGGACGAAGCCGTCCACGGACAAGCTTTGGTCGAACGCTTCGCCGACTGTGACGGCCTCTTGGCCTGTCATGGCATCGAGCACCAATAGAACGAGGTCGGGCTGAATTCCACGGCGAAGCTCCTCGGCTTCGTCCATCATGGCCTCGTCGATGTGCAGTCTTCCGGCGGTGTCGAGAATCATGAGATTCTTGCCGGACTGCCTTGCGATGTGCCCCGCGCGCTTGGCGACATCAAACGGCGACTCGCCTTGCTCGAACATGACTGTCGGGTATCCGGCGCTTTGGCCGACAATTTCGAGTTGCCGCGCCGCCGCCGGCCGATGAATATCGCAGGCCACGAGCATGGGATTGAACCCGCGCTTGGCGAAGAACTTCGCGATTTTGCCCGATGTCGTGGTCTTACCGGAGCCTTGAAGCCCCACGAGCATTATCGAAGTCGGCGTCTTGAACGGGAGGTCGATGTCTTTCGCCGTGCCGCCGAGCAAATTGACAAGCTCGTCGTGGACAACCTTGATGACAAGCTGGCCGGGCGTTATCGACGAGAGCACATCCTCGCCTACTGCCTTCTCCTGAACGTTGTTAATGAACTTCTTGGCGACTTTGAAGTTGACATCGGCGGACAACAGCGCTCGCCGAACCTCTTTAAGTGCGTCGCGTATATTATCTTCGGTCAGGCGTCCGCGGGATGTCAGCCCCTTGAATACCTGTTCGATTTTGTCCGTAAGTTGCTCAAACATCTATAAAACCGCACATACCATTAGCGAGCGAAGGGTATAAAACGCCCTCCGCCCTCACGAAGTCGTTAGACGAGCTAATATATTCGCGTTTTTCAATAAATCAAGCAAAAATATTGCGCACGGCTCATAACTTTATATTTATTCTCTTTTGAAGTCCGTGCTGAACGCTTTAATAAATTTAGCTTGAAAGATGCGGAGCTTATGTGTAAATTACCTAAAACTATTTTATTGGAGGCCAAATGAAAAAAGCACTGATAATTATCGCGGTTGTTCTAATCGTCGTCTTCGCGGTCGTTCTCGTCGCGATGAGGTCGATGAAGGCATTCACCGGAAGAACTGCCGCTTCCATCGACAAGCCGTCGGTTCTTTCGATAGACCTCTCGCGCGAATATCCCGAACGGAGCACTTTCGATTTCTCAAGATTCAACTTCAGTATGAAGCGAGAGACGAACTTTTTGGGCCTCATCAAGGCCGTCGAGGAGGCTGGCAGAGACGACAAGATTCGCGCGATTTCGCTCAAAATCGACGGCGTAGGCCTCTCAAGCTCGCAATTCGACGAGTTCGCCAAAGCCATAGACGGCTTCAAGGAAAGCGGCAAGCCCGTCTATGCGTTCATGCCCTCCGCCGGCATGGGGGATCTCCGCGCGGGTTGCCTCGCCGACAGCCTCTTCATGTCGCCCGTCTCGGACTTCATGCTGATGGGCATGGCTATCATGCCGATGTTCTTCGCCGGCACCGCTGAGAAGCTCGGCGTGGGCTTCGACATAATTCAGATGGGCGAATATAAGGGTGTGGGCGAGATGTTCACCGAGAAGGCGCTCACCGAGCCGCTTCGCGAGAACTACACATCGCTTTTAGACGCGCTTTTCGACGGATGGCTTGATTTTGTGTCGGCAAGGCGAGGGATTTCCAGCGAGGACTTGGCGCGATATGTCGATATGGGAACGTTCGACGCCGTTGATGGTTTCGGCATGGGCCTCATCGATGGAATCGTGTATCCGCAGGAATATCGCGAGAGAATACTCTCGCTCGTCGAGGACGATGACGACCGCATCGTCTCGATTTCGAGGTATCACTCGCTCAAAAAGCCGCTCTCCGGCAAACGCAAAATCGCCGTCATCTATTGCCTCGGCAATATCCACAGCGGCAAGTCGCAGGACAGCCCATTCAGCCGTAGCTTCTCCATCGGCGATGAGACATTCACGAAAGCCATAGGCGACGCCGCGGACGACGACGACATCGAGGCGATTCTCCTGCGCGTGGACTCCCCCGGCGGAAGCGCTCTCGCCAGCGATTTCATCTGGAAGTCCATACTCGATGCCCGCAAGAAGAAGCCCGTGCTGGTCAGCATGGGCGGCGTGGCGGCCAGCGGCGGATATTACATTAGTATGGGCGCAGACTCGATTTTCTGCGAGCAGAATACCATAACCGGCTCGATTGGCGTTGTGTTCATGAAAATCCATGCGCAAGGGCTTATGGAGAAGGTCGGCATCACCGTCGATGGAATCACGCGAGGCGAGTTCGCCGACGACTTCGCGATTCACAAGCCTATGGATGCCCACGCATATGAGGCTTTCACAAGGATGTCCGAGAAGACATACGAGATATTCACTACGAAGGCCGCCGAAGGTCGCGGGATGGCGCACGAAGAGCTTCTCGCCGTCGCAGGCGGTAGAATTTGGACGGGGAATCAAGCCGTGGAGGCGGGACTTGTTGACCGTATCGCGTCGTTCTCGGAGGCCATCGATGCGACAGCGAAGATGGTCGATATACCGCGCAATGAGCTGGGAATTATCACTTATCCGCGAGAGAAGGGTTTCTGGGAAATCGCGTTCGAACTGCGCGCGAATCCCCCGCTGTCGAGTGTTCTGCCCGAACCTATCGAGAAAGCCATCTCGCCGGTAATCGATATGATAACGCTGTTTAGGCCAAACGAGATACTCGCGCTCATGCCGGTTGTAGTTATCACCGACAGATAGTGCGGGCGACATAATTCATTGGAAGGCGGGCACTTGCCCGCCTTTTTTATATGTTGTATCCCAGCTCGCGGAGCTTCGTTTTGCCGTCCTCGGTAATCTTTTCGACCGACCATCGCGGCTCGAACACCAGATTGACCGTCACCTCATCTACGCCATCGACTTTCGATACAGCCTCCTCGACCATCTTGGTGAGAATGGCGTGCATCGGGCACCCGGGGATAGTCAGCGTCATCTCGATATCGACCTTGCCGCCCTCGATATTGACGCCGTAGATAAAGCCGAGATCAACGACATTAACGGGGATTTCCGGATCAAATACTTCTTTGAGCGCCGAGATAATTTTCTCTTCGGTGGGCATTATTCTCCTTTGCGTTTTGCTATTTTGATAACGAAGTTCAAGCTATTGCTTTCTATCAACTTATCCATCTGTCATTTCGAACTTGATAGGCGAGAAATCTATCAAACATCGAGTTAGAATTTCTCCTCGACTTCGGTCTCGTCGAAATGACAACCTACAACCTCATACCCATAACCCATACCACTTCCCAAAAAAACAGAGGCCGGAGGAAAACCCCCGGCCTCTAAACCCCGTTCGGGGGGCTATTTGGAGGACGCTACTTGATGAGCGTCATCTTTCTCGTTTCGCGGAAGTCTCCGGCGGTGACCCTGTATAGGTAAATGCCGCTGGGAACGTCGCGCTCTTGAACATCTCTGCCGTCCCAGATGATTCTCTGGTATCCGGCTTCCATCTCGCCATCGACGAGGGTGGAAACCTTCTGGCCGAGGAGGTCGAACACCTCGACGGTCACGTGCGAGTTTTTCGGGAGTGCGACAGTGAACTCGGTCGTGGCGTTGAACGGGTTCGGCCTATTCGCGGACAGCGCGAACTCTTCCGGAAGCTTACGCTCTTCGACGTCCAGCGGGCTGTCGCCGAGAGTGATGGTGAACCTGCGAGCCCCGCTGGTGCTCGTGAAGGAGTAATCATAGATCTCACGCATATTGATGGTCTCGCCGGTGACCTGATCGGTCAAGAAGAGCGACCATCTGCTGTCGAGGTTGTCCACGCCGCAAGACATGTCGTCGTGCGTCGGAACGCGGTCTTTCGGCCAGCGTATCGTAACGTTCATTCCGGCAGGGAGATCCCTGACAACGAACGTCCAGTCTTTGCTACCGAGGCTGAAGTTCCGCTTGGTATCTCTCGCGAGGCGGAGACCAGAGACCTCAAAGAAGGCCTTGATTGCGCCAGCTGGATTGCTGAAGCTCGGCTTCTGGATGTCGTATGAGCAGTAGCCGTCGAGAGCAAGCTCGTTGACGCTTAAGTAATTATACAAGTCGTTGCGCCTGTCCGAGCCATTAACAGCGGAGACAGAAAGACGAAGAGTGAACTCTTCAGGATTGGCCGTCACTGCTTTGACAGTCTTGGGTCTGACCTTCGCCATGAAGGTCTCCATCGTGCCTTCCTGCGGATAGACGATATTGGTAATTGTCGCCGGATTTCCGGGACGGACGTTGATGTAGTATCCACGCCAGCTATCGATGATATTGCCTTCTCCGCCGCCGCCGAGAGTCGGGTGATAGAACTTGTATCCTTCTTTCTGCGACCAAGTCCAATACTCGGGCTCGAGGTATGTGAAGTCGGTGGCCGCATAAACGGCGTCCCAATCGAGGCGCCTGTTGAACGGGTTGCCGACTAACCATAGGCCGTGGCTCGGGCTTGCCTCCGGATAGTAAACAGAATAGACGAAGTCTCCGGGGGCGAACGGCGCACCGTAAACATCGAAGAAAGTCTGTTCGTGCCATGTCTGGAGGTAGTAGCCTCTGCCGCGATCGAATCCCGTGGGCATCTCGAAGATACCGTCATCCTGATTCCAAGCCCAGATATTCGACCCCGTGGGGTTGACGTTGAACGGAACAATGTCGTCCCTGAGCTGGATGTAAGGATCGTTGGGAATCGCCTGAATCGGAACCGCAATCAAGTTCCATCCCTTGGGCACGTCAGGAAGAACCTGAACGCTGACGGGAAGTTGTGTAACCGGAAGGTTCGGATCGGTGTGGAGATAGATGTCGAAGTCATAGTCTCCAACGGGGTTGGCGTATTCCGGATTGACAAGCGCAAACACGACGCACTCGCCGGGAGCGATGAATCCTGCATTCGGCTCTACGAACATGCCGCCGGGCAGAACGCTCGCCGGTGCTTCGAGCACATAAATGCGCGGAATCAAGAAGTTCATCACCCACAGCCTGCCCTGATAGTCCATATCGAGGCCGCCGAGGCCGCCCAACTCGGAGTGGGGCGCAAGGATGGTGTTAGTTCTTTCGCCGGTCGCGAGGTCGATCTCGTGGATCTGGCCGGGGACGCCCGACTGAACATACCAGACAGTCCTCCTGCCCGGGTCGAACGCTATGCCGGCACAACCGGGGGCGTCATAAGTTTCCATGATGTCGCCGGGAGCGTCCCAAGACGGGCCCTTGACAGAGTAGATCACATCGACTCCCCAGCCGCCAATGTAGAATACATCGCGAGCGAAATCATAACCAACGCCGCGTTGCCAAATTGTCGCCCATGGCCCGCCGAGCGAATCGACAATTTCGCCGGTGTTGGGATCCCAAGCGTAGAGCTTGAATGTCTCATACGACTCGAGTTGCCACATGACATTGCGGTTGGCATCCCACGCCATATCGGTAAACCAAGCCATATCCGGCGCGGCATCCGGCCAGTGAATTCTGCCGATGTCGTGAACTATGCCGGTGTAAGTCCATGGCGATGTAGTCCATGCCATGTTCTGAACTGATGTGATTGCCCCACCGATTTCGTGGCGGTCGGTAACCCAGACTCTATTGATTTCGGTTCTGCCCTCAATGCCGAAACTCCATGGGAGGTTGGTCTCGGGAATCGAGAACGAATCGACCACGTCGCCAACGGCGCCCGGACGGGATCTCGCGATGTAACTATCGAGATCGCCCACAGGGCCGTTTGACATGGCTAACTTGCTGGCATCACCTGTGTTCTTGAGAGTGAAATCGCGCCTCGGATCATCGGATCTCTCCGGACGTGCACGACCGGGAACGCCGCCGCCACCGGGGATTCCGGTGAAGTAATACCATATTGTATCATCGGTCGGATTGCAAAGCTCGAAGAGAATTGAATCGGCGCTATCGTGCTCGAGTTGACCGGTAATCTCATCGATGTCAATCGGGCAAATCGGAATGATAACTGTCGTAAGTTCATCAATGAAAACCACGACATCTTTGTATTTAGGCCAATAGCCGGGAGCACCGGCAGAGATTGTGACACTGCCATATTGGATGTCATCCAGAAGGACACTGCCGTCGGGGCCGGTGTATCCGCTACCGCCCGGAGCATTGACTTTGGCGCCCTCGATAGTAGCATACGAATTACAGTCATAGACGTAAACACGAAGCTGGCCAACCGGAGACGCGCTGAAAGCGATATCGTCCACATACCAGCCAGTGCGGGTAACTGAAGCGTCGGAGCCTAAGTGGAATCTCACGTGAGTGACATCCGGAGTAAGAACTATGCGCTCATACTCCCAAGTTTCCCGAATGCCCGACCACGCCTCTTCGCCGCCAATGGCGGGGTTAGCGGCACTGATAGTGGCATTATAGGGTGTCTCGAGCGGCGTTGCAATGTTCCATGTCGCTCCACCATCCGTTGAGACTTTTATGTTGCCGCCGTCCCAATTCATCTCGGTGTTCATCCAGTGCCACCAAGAGAACTCTATGCTCGGGAAAGGCACCTCGACGTCGAGTGTCCAGCTTGCGTTGTTGAGGTAGTTATCGTGAAGCATTGTGCCCCAGCAATTAACGCCGGAGTGAGTCGCCGTCGGGCCAACTGTGGGTGCTCCCCACTGCCATCCGCCGGTGAGCGGAGTCGGAATCAAACCGCCGTCGTCGTCCTCGAAGTCCTCGACCTCGATGGGCGTGAGCAGGATTGTGTCATCGATTGTATAGGTCTCGGCTTCAACGACTTCAAACATTGGAGACCAGCCCATGTTATAACCGGGGAACGAAGCAACAACTTGATTGTCGCCCACAGCCACGTCATCGATGAAGAAATAGCCATCGGCATCCGTGAAAGTCTCTAACTCGGTTCCGATAACCTGACACAGAATGCCGTCATAAGGGCCGGGAGAATCCGTGAATTTAACCCATCCCTCGATGGAGCCAACCGGTCTCGGATACAAAGTGAAGTCTTTGCGCGTCCTGGATTCTTCAACAATAACTATACCATAAGCCGTGTCGCCGAAGAAAGCCGGATGATGGCACCAAACATTATATGTGCCCTCCGCAATGCGAGGAATCTCGTAATATCCATCGGCGGCAGTAGTGGCAGTGAGGCTCGTGCCGATAATGCCTACTGTGGCGCCTGAATGGTCGGCCCTGCCAAAGAGCGTCACATAGCCCCAAAGCTCGCCGCCCTCGGGCGGAGGCGTGGTGCAGTAGCGAATCGTTCTTGTCGGCGAGGTGAGGCCGAGATAATCCGGAGAACCGTAGGAGCCATCGGTGAACATATATGCAGTTCCGTCAGAGCCATCGTGATTCTCAACACCCATGGATGCCTCGTGCAGTGAAACAGGCGGCAAGGTATTGAAGCGAACATCAATTACGCTGTTTCCACCGGGAGTGGGGATAGCGTCCGGATGCCAAATTTGCACCTGAACGTTAAACGGCCCAATAGGCCATAGCAATTCCCAGTTATTGAAGGACAATATGACGTAATTCCCAGCCGGATCCTCGTAATAATAGGCTTGGCCGTCCGAACCCCATAGGTCGTCCCAGTAGAAGGCAAGGAATCCATCGATAAGACCGCCCGGAGTGGGAATGTCTTCATTCATCCAGTGGGAGCCGCTGGGGGCGGCATCGCCGAAAGTGAACCAGCCATTGGATGAAACCCAAACAACGCTGTCTTCGATGCCGTAGAAAACGGGATGTAACAGAAGGCCGGTATAACCTGCAACCGCGTCGTCCGCTTCAATAGCGCCCAGCCTAAATCCCGAAGTAGCATTGATCCACGTCGGATCGGGGCTCATCGGCATGCCGGTGCCGTCCTCGTATATATAATACTGACCGCCGACAATCATCATGCAAGTAGCCGACGTGCCTGTCGAGGCCGGAACGAAAGTGTCCGTGGCGCGATAGTAGTATTCGATTTGATCCCAGTCTCTCAATCCGCTGAGAGTGTATGTATAGTCACCGATTCCATCGGGAGCACCAGTGACATAGGTCATTCCCACGCATGTTTCGGGGGCATCATTGATGCTATAGCAAAGCTCGACGGAAGTCGGAACCACGCCCGTAGCATCATCGATGTTGACATCAAAGGTGTAATTCGTAGTTCCCGCGGGGAGCGAAGGCTCGCAAGCGAACGCGAATGTCGGGGGGGCCGGTTCTGTGGCGGCTTCATAGCCATAGACCACCACATTGTCGATTTCCCAGTGATTGTCGTTCCAGCTGGTTCTGTGAGCCCAGAAAGCAATTCTGCAGTTAGTAAATCCATCGACCAGAGAGGTTATGTCTATCCTGCGAGTCTCGTGAATCGAAGAATTCGATATGCCATAGGCCCAAAGCGTCTCGGGCCAAGTCGTTCCTCCGTCGAGAGATAGAACGACGACATTATCTCTGGCCCCTACGGCAAACCTGTTATAATCCGTTTCATATTCGAAAACAACGGAGTCATATGTAGCGCCGGTTGCGTCGAAACTCGGTGTAATTAGCCAGTCGTCCCAGTCCTCTTGGGGGGTCCAGAGAATACGTGCGACAGGCGAGGTCGTCCATGTGCCGTCGCCGGCATGTGGATGCCAGTCGTTTGTGTTGTCCGCCGGCGTGGCTTCGTCTCCGCCGACAATCCTAGTCCATCCCGTGGGCGGGTCGGCTGGGGTCGTCCATGTGTCGAAAGTCTCAAAGGGAAAAAGCTCGACTTCCGCAAAAGCGCAGAATGCAAGAGCAAGAACCCCTAAGATAAGCATAGCCTTAGGCCTCATTCTTCGTCCTCCTTCTTGATTTTGAATAATAATTTCTGAATAAGTCTCTTAATTCCATAATTTGTAGAAAAATACTC
>Ga0129302_1000938_pt1 | contig 21732 bp, 21 predicted proteins | sample BlaSprsedimmetaG_FD_94476 | JGI IMG/M metagenome (GOLD analysis project Ga0129302, IMG submission 94476) | Hot spring sediment bacterial and archeal communities from California, USA to study Microbial Dark Matter (Phase II) - Blank Spring... | ecosystem: Environmental > Aquatic > Thermal springs...
CCTGAAAGCACGCAAGTACTGGTATCAGGTCAAGGAGATCAAGATCAAAATCATTCTCTATAACCTCAGGATGGTGATGAAAAATTATTCTTTGTTGTTCTTGTTGAGGAATTCTACAGAGCCCTTATTTGCATTATTGTAGACATTGACAACCCGGCCATCCTGATCGATAATGGTGCTTGCGCTGTCTGCGGCAAGGACAACACCGTCATTCACCTTCAGGGTAATCGCAACCGTCATGATATGTCCCCTTGGTGTGCGTGACCAATAATATTTCTACAGGGCAGACATCGGTCGTGATTGTCCGGTTTTTTTAAACTCCGATTCTCCTCTCGCCCCTTTGCCCCGAACTTGCATCAAACGGTAAATTTTACAGATATTTACCGATATTTTTCATCTAACGGAGCGGGGACGGTTCGATCGTGTTTTCCGAATAATATTCGGGGGTTGTGATTAGTAGTGATAAATATCTAAAGAATCCTTAAAAATCGCTATTTTATTGGCTCTGTAGAAATGCTATCTGAAGCCGGAATTAAACATCAACTGCAAGATCAAAGGTACGATGGCTCCTTGAATCTTATGGCTAAAATCAACAAAGAGCCGTCACATGGATCGATGAATAAGTAAATCAGTTTAATTGATTCGGCTACGGATGTGGTAAAGGCCTCAGGAATCTCCCCATATCCCTCCATATTATCCAATAAGGACGATTATTGGCTCTGTACAATTCCTCTCTTGCGACAACAAGAACCTCTGATAAAACTGCCTTCGATATTGTGGATAATCAATTTACTATTGATCTTCTTGAGATGGCAGCGGAACTTTCTCGCTTTCAGTGCCTTTTTAATCTTCTTTGGATGACCTAAAAGACCGTTTCGACCTTATTCCTCAGGTGAGATATCTCCCGATCGAATGATATGTAAATCTCCTGCCTATAGTGCGGGGAGCGTATCTTTCACTTCTATTTCACGAGCGGGATAAGAGAATACGATTTGAAATTATCTCTGATTTTTACTGGGAGTAAAAAGACCAGATTGAGAAAGTCGATTAGTGATGAAATAGATAATATCTAAAATAAGGGTGAAATGAGATAGTTAGAGTCTCAGGAAAGCTAAGATGTGGGATGATAATATGGATACGCTTGTCAGATGTGCAGAAAAAGGGATAATAACGCACCAAATGGAAGTTCTCTCCCATGCTGAGGGGTTCGATCCAGAAATCATCGCTGAGCGGATAGCGGCGGGCAGCATTGTGATCATGCAGCGCGGCGACCGCCAGACTGGCATTGGTGCCGGGTTATCGACCAAAATTAATGTCAATCTCGGTACTTCGACCGGGAAAATCAACGTGGAAGACGAAATCGAAAAAGTCCGGATCGCCGAAACGTTCGGTGCAGATACCATAAGCGACCTCTCCATGGGAGGGGATATTTACGCCATCAGGAAAGCAATATTTAAAAATTCTACGCTGCCCATAACGACTGTCCCGATCTACCAGGCGGTTGTCGAAAATGGCCTGAAAGAAATGACTGCTGATGATCTCTTTGCCACGCTCCGCCGACAGGCTAATGATGGAGTTAGCTCGGTCGTTGTCCATTGCGTGAGCAAAGCCATGCTGGAGTTATTCCGGAAGAAAAAGCGAGTTCTTGGGATGGTCTCGAAAGGAGGTTCGATTACGAGCGCATTCATGCTCATCAACAAATGCGAAAATCCCTTTATCGAGCGTTTTGATGAGGTGATTTCCCTTTGTATAAAGCATGATCTCGTTCTTTCTCTTGGGAATACAGCACGATCCGGCTGCATACACGACCGCCAGGACCAGATGCAACGTGAAGAAATGCGGCAGAATATCGCCCTTGCACAGCAGGCCCATGAAAACGGTGTTCAGGTGATCATTGAAGGATGCGGCGGGCATATCCGCAGCGATCGAATCACGAGGTACGTGAAGCAGTACAAGAAACAATCGCCGTTCCCGCTCTTTGTTGCTGGTCCGCTGCCAACGGATATCGCCGTAGGGTACGACCATATCGCGGGGTGCGTTGGTGGAAGTATGGCAAGCGCTGCCGGTGCCGATTATCTCTGTTATATCACGCCTGCTGAACATCTCGGCCTTCCGAGCCCGGAAGCAGTGAAGGAGGGGCTGATCGCTTTTAAGATTGCGGCCCATATTGGTGATACCGCAAAGTACGGGAAAGATGCAAAAGACAAAAAGATCGCAGTTATTAGAGCGGCACTGGATCAAAATGGGCAGATTCGCCATGCTATTGATCCTGACCGGGCACAGGCATTTTCCGATGAGGGGGAGGAGTGCACGATGTGCGGGGAGTTCTGTGCGATTAAAATTCTCCGGGCCTTTTTCTAAAGGTCATTCAAAATTCAAGAAGGAGGGCGATAATTTCTGAGACGGATTTAACAGGGTGTTTTTGTTTATGGAACGAATCCCGGTCATATGGGCAGGTCCGGTAGCGAAATTATTTTGCTATGTATCAGAGTACCGAGGAGCAGGTAATATTACACCGGCCTGTTCCCCGTTATATGTCATTATTTCTCTTGGGCTGTTTTCAGGTCGGCACCCCCATTTAATAGTATGAATTCCAACCTTGCGCCTTCCCTGATGCTCAATATTTTATTCCATAGAAGAATTCCCGAGAGAGAATCCAACTAAATAATACGATTCCTATTCCAGACATGATGATTTTTTATCATGGAAGCACTCATGCCGATATTATCAGGTCTGCCCTACCTGGGTGCAGAGGTGATGTGTTCATTGCCCATCGAACATTGCGCACATCTTTGCTGCTGCAGATAAAGTACAAACGAGTGATGAACTATATCTCAATAAAACACTTCGCTCTCATTTGGCTGAAGATTTGCATTTGTGGGTTAATCTTCTCTTAGATGAGAAAATTACTGAAGCAATGGTCTCAGCAGAAAATATTCAAAAAGAAGGTTTTGACATATATTGCACCAAAGATCTTAATAAAGCAATAAAATACGGGCTCTGTAGAAATGCTATCTTAAGCCGGAATTAAAAATCGACCGCAAGATCAAAGGTACGGGGGCTCCTTGAATAATTATGCCCATAACAACCAAGGAGCCGGTACATGGATCGACGAATAAGTATATCAGTTTTATTGATGCGGCTCTGGATGCGGTGAAGGCATCAAGGATACCTCTCTATTCTTCCAGATTCGCAAAAAAGACCTACAATCAGCACCAGTTGATGGTTCTCATCCTGCTCAAAGAGTATCTGCAGGAGGACTACCGCGATACCGTTGAATTGCTTGCTGTGATGGATTCTATCAGAAAAAGACTCGATCTGGACACGATTCCTCACTATACAACATTACATAAATTTACGACGAGAATCAGCTCCATCACCTTCAACAGAATTCTCAACAGGGTGATTACCCAGTTTTATCTCTGGGGTGAGAGAATCCCGATAACTGCCATCGATTCTTCGGGATTCACCAGTTCGATGCAAGTCACTACTATTCATGGAGGACAGGAAAAACCAGAAAGAGGTTCCTGAAGACATCAATTGCAGTTGATACCGAGAACAGGATCATCCTTGGATTCAAGATCTCACAGAACCCGGTTCACGATTCCATGAATGCAATCATCGTCCTGAGGCAGTGCCACAGGATCCGGAAGGCCACCTGGTATGTTATGGACAAGGGATACGATGCAGAATCGATCCACCGCCAGATCAGGGAAGAACTGCAATCGGGATCGATGATCCCGGTCCGGGAGAGAAAGAGAAAACGGATCTCAGGGAGATACCGGCGGAAGAATCTGGCGGAGTTTGATGAGGAGATCTATCACCAGAGGAATCTCGTCGAAACGGTCTTCTCAGTCCTCAAAAGGAGATTCGGGGAGAACCTGAAAGCACGCAAGTACTGGTATCAGGTCAAGAAGATCAAGATCAAACTGATTCTCTATAACCTCAGGATAGTGATGAAAAATTATTCTTTGCTGTTCTTGTTGAGGAATTCTACAGAGCCAGAAATTTACTGATATTTTTCATCTAACGGAGCGGGACGGCTTTGAAAACTCCGCGACGGGAAGAAGGATCGTTTCTGGTGGAGAGGGGGCGGCGGCGGACCTCCTGATGAACGCAGGCCGGAGCAACCTCGACCTCGCCGGCCGGCCCGCCCCCTTCGAGTACTGCACGATTGCGCAGGCGGGCCGCCTCGTCCGCCGCCCGCTCACAACTGTCTTGATGAACCAAGCGTCAACCTCTTCCGTCACCTTCTGTTCACCCGTAGGCCTCAGCCGCAGCGCATGGCTCTCCGTCCTCACGAAGTCCTTTGCGTCCATTGCTTCCTTTTCACTCCCCCATCTCCCCCGCAAGCCTCCTCGCCCTTCTCCGCACCGACCACTCCATGACCATTCCCGCCAGGTGACTGCCGGGATTGACCCGCACACCCCCCTCCGAAGTACGTCGTCCCTTCTCCAGCCACCCGATAGAAGGAGAGAACGAGAGAGAGAGAGAGAGAGAGAGAGAGCCCTCCCTTCCCCAATTACTAATAAATACTAAAATGTGTAAAATTAGTATTTGTAAAGACGATGAAGAACCTCCCTGAGCACCCTCCCGATCGTGCCACTTCACTCGCGGATCTCGAGCCCTATACCCGTAATCCGGACATTCAGTCCCTCGTTGCAGAGTACAATAAGCGTTACCTCTACTGGGACGAGCTCAGATACCGCATTACGGATGAAGAAAAGCGCTACGCCGTCTGGGCGATAATGAAATTAATACGGGCGTTACGCTACGAGTATATACCCTCTCTTTCACTTGATGTGAAATATTCCACCACCCCGGAGATCACCAAGGCCCTCCATATGTTCGACCGGTATCTCTCCGGTACGATCCAGATTCACAACAAGACCATCCGGATGGAACAGTCCTATGTCATCAATTCCCTCATGGAGGAGGCCATCGCGTCCAGCATCCTCGAGGGGGCGGCAACGACCCGGACGGCTGCCAAAAATATGCTCAGGAAGGGCCGCAAGCCGACGAATGAGAGCGAGCAGATGGTGATCAACAACTACGAGGCGATGCGGTGTATCCTCGACAAGAAGGATGAGCCGCTGACACCGGAGCTGATCCTTGAGATTCACCGGCTGGTCACCCGCAACACCATCGAAGAGGAATCCGTCGGCAGGTTCAGAAACCGAAATGACATCGTCGTCGCCAACCCCATCTCCGGGACAATCTATCATACACCGCCGGACTATCACGAGATAGAACAGCACATCGACGAGCTGTGCACCTTCGCAAATCTCCATAAGGACGATGCATGGGAGAACGATACCGCCTTCGTTCACCCGATCATCTCGGGCATCATCCTCCACTTTCTCATCGGCTACATCCATCCCTTCAACGACGGGAACGGCCGGACGGCCCGGAGTATCTTCTACTGGTATGTCCTCTCACGGGGCTACTGGCTCCTGGAATATATGCCGATTTCACGGACCATTCTCAAATCGAAGAAAAAATACTCCCTCGCGTATCTCCACTCGGAGTATGATGATATGGACGTGACCTATTTCATCAATTACAATATCGCATGCCTGAAGGAAGCGCTCAAGGACTTCCTCTCCTATCTTGAAAGAAAACAGAGCGAACAGAACGCGACAAAGGCCATCATCCGCAATATCAGGGAGATCAACCAGCGGCAGGCTGATATCCTGCGGGAGATGATGGAGAGAAGCGATGAATATTTCACCATCCGGGAGATCGAACAGATGTACGATGTGGTCTACCAGACAGCACGGACTGATCTTCTCTCTCTCGTGAATTTGGGATATGTGGTCAAGGAAAAACGCGGAAAGGAGTTTGTCTTTATCTTTAACGAGAAGTGCGACCTCTGGAACGATGGTTCGCAAAAGGATGATCCATCGCAACAGAAACAATTGGGCGACTATCGATAGCCAACTACTAAAAACTACTAATATATACTAAATTAGTATTTGGCAGGTATCCCCACCACCATTTCCTTCCCATCGGCCATCCAGCCGATGCCGGTATCTCTCCTGCAAACGGCCGCGGAGGGGGTTTCCCCATCCGTCCCATCCCCCCGCACGCTACCTCACCTGCCGCCGCACGAACCACTCCATGACCGACCCCGCCAGATGATAGAGGGGGTTGACCCGCACATCCTTCACGAAATACTTCGTCCCCTTCTCCAGCCAGCCGCGCTCCTTCCAGAAGGCATAATCGACAGGAAAGATGGTCTCCAGCTCCGCGAAGGTGGCCCGCTGGCCGTGGAACATCAGGACGTCATTGAAGGAGGGGGGCCTGCGCTGCCCCCGCCGGAGGGCCTCGAGAAATGCGTCCGCCGCAGCCGCGAGCTTCTTCTCGTTCTCCGCCGCAAGGGCCGGCGGCAGCGGGTCGGCGAGGGTGACGAGCCCCACCCGGTGGACGACCTCGAAGCCCCAGACCGTCGCGGCGAGGTGCATGTACTTGAGGACATCCTTCGCGCCGACCATCCCGGTCGTCGTTACCAGAAGCGCCTTCTTGTCGAAGAAGCGGGGGCGGTGGAAGATGTAGGCGAAGCGGTCGACGAAGGTCTTGAAGAGGCCGGTCACGTTCATGCCGTAGACCGGGGAGGCGAAGATCACCCCGTCGGCCTCGTGCATCTGCGCCTCGATTGCAGGGGCGTCGTCTTTGATGGGGCAGTGCTCCTCGCCTTTCTCAAAGCAGGCAAAGCACCCCCGGCAGGGCCGAAGGTCCGCATCCCTCAGCATCAGGTACGTGAAGGTCACCTCCCCGCCGGGCCCGGCCCGGGACCGCATCTGTTCTTCAATCCGCTGCACCGCCCGGCAGGTGTTCCCTTTCCGGGGACTTCCCATGATCACGAGGACCTTCATCGCACCGCTCCCTAAGAAGTGGGTATGGTGGCAGGAGATGGATAAGCCTTTTTCCGGCACCCGTCTTTGCGATGGAGGGGCCCCGCCCGTGCGCCGGAAAAAGCCGCTCACTTCTTCAGGGCCGACCCCGTCACGGTGAACGTCCCCCCGTGCATATTGATCCCCTGCGCTTCCACGACGCCGACGTTTCGGCCGCAGCGGGGGCAGTAGACGCCCACGACCGTCCCCGCGCCGTCGTCCTCCTCCCGGCGGACGGTGTGGTCGCCCGAGATGCGGGCCTTCCGGCAGTGCAGCAGGCGCCCCTTGCCGATCTTCTGGTACCGGAAGAGCTTAGTCCCGCACGAGGCGCAGTGGACGGTGATCATCGGTGGCACCAGGTCGCCCCCGCGGCCGAACATACTTCTGCGGCGCACCGGCGGGGAGGCAACGCCCGCCCGTCGGCCACACCCCCGGTTCAGGCGCTGACCCGGCGCCCATATTTATATATATTGGTATAGGAAATTGGGGCTATCAAAAAAGGGAATGAGAATGGTCATGGACAAGTTCATGGAAATGGCAAAGAAGATGGAGCAGATGTCTCCCGAAGAGAGAAAATAGGTGATGATGAAGAACCGGTCAATGTGCACCTGTGCACAGTGCCCGTCGTATACGTCCTGCATGAAGGAAAAGAATGAATTACTCTTCTGTTCCACGGGAAAAAGCGCATGTAATGTCGAGCTGAAGGGTTGTCTCTGCCCAACCTGCCCGGTTACGGGGATGATGGGGCTCACGAATGCCGTTTTTTGTGCAAAAGGATCAGAAAAAGAACAGAGGGGGAAGTAACCTCCCTTGAAAAAACGGACCTTGCCAGATAAAAAGAAAAAAACCAGGTGAATGAGATGAGTATCGTCGAAGACAATGAAGAAAACATGGAGATCTGCAAGAAGTTCTGTGGGACCTGTCCCACGTTCAAGGAGAACCGGCTGAAGGAATCCCCGCCCCACGCCCTCTTCTGTGCACGGGGCAAATCACAGGATGCAGAAAAAGCGGTCGACAAAGGGTGCAACTGCTTCGGGTGCGACGTGTTTACCCGGTACAATCTGAAGGGTGGATATTTCTGCCTTTACGGGACCGAAGGCCCGAAATAAGAATTGATCCTTTCCCCTCTTTTCTAAGTAAAAAACGATGCCTTTCCTCTCGGGTTCAGGTTTCAGCGAATTCAGATCCATCAAAAATAGAATGCACCCCTGGGAATGGTCGTGGAAATCGCGTCAATTGATGAGAATGCCCGCGAAAATACTCGTCCATCATCCGGGGAATATCACGGGTCACCTCAAAGTACCTGTCACTCACCGGGTTCAGCGATTCGGCAGTGATGGCCGCGTAATGACCCGGGGACGCGTTGGCTGCAAGGGCGTCAGATATCGGCCCGGGGATCGGATACGGAGACGACTGCACGAAAACAAATCCGAAAAACCCCTCATTGCAGCCCATCAGTGCATATGACCGGCATTGCTGCCGGAGCATGAACCCGGCCCGGACATTCTCCGGCATGGTGATGAATAAATCCTTGGATCAGCGATGATTTTCATTTGCTCCCTTTTATTCGTACATGGGGCCCCATGTTGTATAAATTGCTGGCCGAATTGGATTCCTCTGAATCCATCGGTCTTCACACATGCCGGATTTTGCTATGTTGGGAAATTTCCGAATTTGTTGTGCAGAGATCTCTCAGTTTTAAGGCATGCACATCATCATTTCCAGTCAGCCTGGCAAAATCCCTAAGCTCCTCGGTGGACACGCGGAGGAAGTTTTCGAGTTTCCTGGCCGAGATGTCCACCTTCAGCCGCTCACGGAGTTCGGGGTTCTGGGTCGTCACCCCGACCGGACATTTGCCCGTATCGCAGAGCCGGTACTGCTGGCAGGCGGCTGCCATCAGTGCAGCGGTCCCGATGGCGATCGCGTCTGCTCCCAGCGCCAGGGCCTTGGCAAAGTCGGCAGAGACCCGGAGCCCTCCGGTTATGATGAGTGTAATATCCCGGGCATCATGGGAGTCCAGATAGTTCCGTGCCCGGTAGAGGGAATAGATGGTGGGAACCGAGGTGGCATCCTTCACCGACTTGGGGGCGGCTCCGCTTGCGCCCGGCCTCCCGTCAATGGTGATGAAGTCAGGCCCCGCAGTGAGGATGACCTCGAGATCCTCCTCAAGATCACCGGCCGCAATCTTCACCCCGATGGGCCGTCCTCCGGACTTCTCGCGCAACCAGCGCACCTTCTCTTTCAAGTCTTCCGGGGACCTGATATCCGAGTGGCTGGCCGGGCTGATGATATCTGTCCCCTCCGGGTAGCCCCTGATCCGGGCAATCTCTGGAGTCACCTTTTCTGCCGGGAGGCGTGCCCCCATACCCGGCTCCACGGACTGGCCGAGTTTGATCTCGATGGCATCGGCCGCCCTGAGGTTTTCTTCGGTGATACTGTACCGGTTGGGGACATACTCGAGGATATACCGGTATGCATACTGCCGCGCCTCGGGCAGGATCCCGCCCTCCCCCGAGCCCATCGCCGTTCCCACCGCAGCGCTCCCCTTTGCAAGGGCCATCTTCACCTCTTTTGAGAGCGCCCCGAAGGACATGTGGGTCACGTAGATCGGCGTCTCGATGACCATCGGCTGCTCTGCCCGGGGGCCGATGACGGTGCGGGTATTGACCGGAACATCGCTGTTCAGCGGTATCCGGGCGATCTGGGCGCCTTTGATGAGGATATCATCCCACGAGATCACCGGCTTCTTCGTCCTCATCGGTTCGATGATGGATTCCCCGGTCGCAGATATCGTGTGGATCTCCTGCATGGTGACTTCAAGGTCATCGGACTGGCGCACCCATTCTCCAAGGTATCCGGACACATCCTCCTTGTGGACGTGCGAGATCGAGAGGACACCCGAGGCCCCGCAGACCGGGCAGGTGAAGGTCTCACTCACCGACTCGACCGGGCCTGCCCGGGGAAGCAGCTTTAAGTGCGTCTTGTCCGACGAACAGATCGGGCATTTCCAGTCCTCGGGAAAATCCTTCGGCAGGGTGCCGGGTTTGATACCGGTCAGCGAGTTCCCCTGTTCTGTGTCGTATTCAAAGACGTTGCAGACATTGCAGCGATAGCGGGTCATGGTATAGACCTGATCTCGTCTTTCTGCGCAAAGCCTTTTCCGGTGGCAATGGTTACCCAGACCCCGGATTTACCCGTTCACGTGCAAAATTCAGGGAAAATCTTATTGCTTATGACATAAATTTAGGGGTCACGGAGCATGCTCCGGAAAAAAAAGGAAGTGATGCCATGAAAATTACAGGAACACGGATCCTTATCCTGGCCCTGGTTGCCGGTCTCGTGCTTGCCGCGATACCTGCCACGGTCGGGGCGGCAAAGCCCGAGAAAGAAAACCCCTTTGTCTGCCCTTCGGTGAGCCTGAATAACCCCAACGGAATGTGGGTGCTCGGAGCTCATGGCGCATATTTCGTCATTATCCCGACGAAAGGAGGAATTCACGCGGATGAAAGGGTATATGTGAATATTCCCGCACCTGTCATGGATAAGGCACAGGTGAACGCGGGCCACGGTCTCTACAAGAGCTACCCGTCCTACCCCATCTTCTACGGTGAGGACATGATCATGCTGCTTGAGTAAGGGCTTGCCTGGCTCCCAGACGCACCTGGGAACTGGATGGAGGGGGACGTCCTCATGGTAACGGACAATGGGGATGATACCTATAAAGTCATGAACATGGGCAATATGATGGATGATCCCATGGTCTCGAAGGGCTCCATCACCATCGGAGAGCCGATCCCGCTCTGGAGCGCCGTCTTCTGGTAGAGTTCAGGAGAAAACCCCATATTTTTCGCGTGAAATCGCACAGGGGCATGCGAGGTCCTGTAGTAGCTCTTCACCATTTCATGTGCCATCAGTAAAATGTGCATGCTTCACTGATGCCCTTTGATATCCTGAGATACGCGTGACAGCATCTTATCTTAGCAAGAATGCGGGAATTGAACGGGCGAAAGAGTGATCAATCCGGTATCCTGCTACGTTCCACGGGGGAGAACCAGCCTTCTGGATCGAACTACCATGACCGTACGGCAAGGCCTGCCGATCCGATGACCTCCTCCATGCCTTCACGCGTGAATTTTCGGGATATTTCGGTACGGATCGTCTCACCGTTCTCTATCTTCACGGTGAGCGGGACCTCCCCGAATGTCACGGTCATGGGCCGGTTCGCAATAAGGTGCATCTCCACCTGTTCAGGTTCGTGATTGTATATGGCAGGGTGGTCGAGTCCGTCCACATCGAAATCTGCGGATGCTTCCCTGTTCATTACGTGGAGAATGTTTTTATTGAATGCGGCCTGACTCCGCGGGAGTCGCTGTATGCGGATGTGAGAATATCGGGATCTTTTACCATGTCAAGGCCGAGAAGGAACCGGTCATTGGGATCCATCACCCGCGAGGGAATGCTGCAGCGTGAATGGGGTCATGAACGTGAGATCTTCGTCGGACGCAATAGATCATACCACGTAAGCAGGGAGATCCGACTGGATGACCCTGACGGGAATAAACCCGAATCATCGGATCATTACTGCCTCTGTCGCTGCATTGGATCGACAAACAAACCACTCCATGACGGGACCCATTACTACATATTCTTTAATGAAGAGAAGAATTGAGATCCCGTTCCTCCTTCCTTTTTTTCCTTCTCACTGGTCCTCGCAAGCAAGATAAAGTGTACATCAACTGTGTCGGGGGATTTTGGAGCTCTGCCAAAGAACGATCGATTACACACCATAAAAGTTCCTGTTCTCCATCAAAGAGATGGAATGGAGATGCAACCATAACGAAGAAAATTGTTTGATTTGCTCGCCAGCTACCTCTTAGGGGCTGTTTCTTTATACTTACCAAATTTTTTTAGAAGTGATTATTCCTATCCCACGGGAAGAATTGTCCCAACCCCTCCCGCCATGGCTCCAGATCATCGGAGCAGGGATTCCCTGCCTGCAGGCCCACCCCGCCCGCTCTCCGGTTCAGGGTGCCATAACCAGCCTGTACTTTATTAAGCCTGAAGGATATTCCAGTTCGTCAGATGGAGAGAACTGGAATGCGTACAAGCACTATCCATTCGTATGATGTCCTGATCGTCGGAGGCGGCCTGACCGGACTCCGCGCTGCCCTGCGGGTCTCGGACGCAGGCCTCAAAGGGGCCGTCATATCAAAAGTCCATCCCCTGCGGTCCCATTCGGTTGCTGCACAGGGAGGAATGAATGCATCGCTTGGAAACGTCCTGGGTGAGGATGGGAGACATGACAGCTGGGAGTCCCATGCCTACGATACGGTAAAAGGGTCCGATTACCTCGCCGACCAGGACGCGGTTGCACGGATGTGCCGGCAGGCTCCGGCAGCGGTGATCGAACTGGAGCATATGGGGATGGTCTGGTCCCGCCTGGAGGACGGGAAGATTGCCCAGCGACCCTTTGGGGGCGCGGGATTTCCAAGGACCTGCTATGCAGCGGACCGCACCGGGCATAACGCCCTGCATACCCTCTACCAGCAGGTGCTGGACCGAAAAATCCCGATATACGAGGAATTCTTTGTCCTGTCGCTCGTAAACCACGACGGTCGGTGTGGAGGGTGCACTGCCCTTGAGATCATGACCGGAGAGGTCCACGGATTTGCCGCAAAAGCGGTGCTCATGGCGACGGGAGGTTTCGGGCGGATCTTCTCCCGGTCCACGAACGCCCTCATCAATACCGGAGACGGGCAGGCCCTCGCCCTGCGGGGCGGCGCCCCGCTCAAAGACATGGAGTTTGTCCAGTTCCACCCCACGACGCTCTTCGGAACCAATATCCTGATCACGGAAGGAGCCCGCGGGGAGGGGGGAATCCTGCTCAACCGGAAGGGGGAACGGTTCATGGAGCGTTACGCTCCGACCTCGATCGATCTGGCACCGCGGGATGTGGTTGCCCGGGCCATCGTACAGGAGTTCGAAGAGGGAAGAGGCTTTGACGGAGGATATGTCCACCTCGATCTCCACCATCTGGGGGAAGACCGCATCCGGGAACGGTTGCCCGGGATACGACAGATTGCCATTGACTTTGCCGGCGTGGACCCCGTCACCGACCCGATACCGGTTCAGCCCGGTCAGCATTACTCCATGGGTGGGATCGATGTGGACATAGACGGGGCAACACCGGTCAAGGGGCTGTATGCAGCCGGAGAATGTGCCTGTATCAGTGTCCACGGGGCCAACCGGCTGGGGGGAAATTCACTCCTGGAAACTGTCGTATTCGGGCGGCTTGTCGCCGGGACCATCGTAAAGGATATGCCGTCACTCCCCGAGCCGGACATTGAACCTGTGCAATCCGCGATGGAAGAGGCAGATGCCAGAATCGGGCAGATCCTTGAACAGGAAGGAGGAACACCTCTCATCACGGTCATGGACGCGTTGAAAGAGACGATGTTTGAAAGCTTCGGTATATTCCGTGACGTGCGGAGCATGCAGGCAGGCCTTGCAGAGATCAAAAAAATGCAGGAGAAGGTCTCGCAGATATCCCCCGGGTTCAAAGAACGGGCAGTAAACCCGGCGCTGATCCGGTATCTTGAACTTGAGGGGATGCTCCTTCTTGCCGAAGTGGTTGCCCGCGGCGCCCTTGCCCGCGAAGAGAGCCGTGGATCTCATACCCGGACGGATCATCCTGATCGCGATGATTCGCGGTTTCTCAAACACACCCTTGCATCGATACGGGAAGGTATGATAGAGATCTCATACCAGCCGGTCAGGCTGGGGATGTTTGAACCAAAGGAGCGTGTATACTGATGAATCTGATTGTGTACCGGTACCACGAAGGGATGGCAGAACCCCGATACGACAGGTTCGAGCTCGACCCGCGTCCTGGCATGACGGTACTCGGAGCATTGTTCGAAGTTCAGGACCGGTTTGATGATTCCCTCGCCTTCCGGTATTCCTGCAGGGGGGCGGTCTGCGGCTCCTGTGCCATGCTCATCAATAAAGTCCCCCGGCTCGCCTGCAGGACCCAGCTCTCATCCCTCCTCGCGGGGAAGAACCAGGTTTCCCTCTCTTTCTACCCTGCAATAGAAGAGACGATATCATGGAATCCGGAGAAGGAGGTCCTGGTTGAACCGCTTCCCCACCTGCCGGTTATCCGGGATCTCATCGTGGACATGCAGGCCTTTTTCCAGAAATACCAATTCGTGGAGCCGGTAGCAAGACCCACCGGAACACCCCCCGAAGATGAACGGCTGATGGAACCGGTGGCAGTAAGGGAACTTGAGGTCTATACCAATTGTGTCCTGTGTGCTGCCTGTTACGGGGCCTGCCCCGTTGACGGGAAAAATCAGGACTACCTTGGCCCTGCTGCCCTGGCCACACTCTACCGGTTCCGGATTGATCCACGGGACGCATCCGGAACAGTACGACTGGACCGGGCTGATACCGGAAACGGCTGGTGGGCCTGTGAGTTTCATGGAAACTGCCGGACGGTCTGTCCAAAAGGAGTTCCTCCCATCCTCGCAATCGGCCGGGCCCGCCAGGAGCTGAAGAGCGAGAAGAAGAGAGGAGAGCGTCCATGATAAAGATGCGCCGTGAACAGGACTCGCTCGGGGAGAGGGCGGTCCCTGAAGAAGCCTATTACGGAATTCAGACCGTCCGGGCAATGGAGAATTTTCCGGTCAGCGGAAGGCATGAACGCCCGGAACTGGTCAGGGCATACGCCCTCGTGAAGAAGGCAGCAGCACTCGTCAATATGGAGATCGGATATCTTGATACCGTGAGGGGGAACGCCATCGTGCAGGCTGCAGATGAAATTCCTTCCGGCACGTTTGCGGACCAGTTCCCGGTTGACCTGTTCCAGGCAGGGGCAGGAACGTCATTCAATATGAATGTGAACGAGGTGATAGCAAACCGTGCGCTTGAGATCCTGGGGAGGGAACGTGGGGCGTACGGGTATCTCAGCCCAAATGACCATGTGAATCGGTCACAGTCCAGCAATGACACCTTCCCGACCGCGTCCCACATCGCCATTTTGAATGAAGCGGATCGTCTGAACACCGTTCTTCTTAACCTCGCCCATGCCCTGGAACGAAAAGGGGATGAGTTTTCCTCACTCCCCAAGTCCGGCCGGACACACCTGATGGATGCGCTCCCGGTCAGGCTTGGAGATGAATTCAGGGCGTACGGAACAGCAATCAGGCGGGCAGCAGAAAGAATCCAGCAGCGTAGCGATGACCTCCGCGAAGTGGCAATCGGCGGCACAGCGACCGGGACCGGTGCAAATACGCCTCTTCATTACCGTGAGAAGATGGTCGGGAAACTTTCTGCACTGACATCCCGTGATCTCCACCCTGCACGGGACAGCATGGAAACCCTGCAGAGCAGGGCGCCGATGGCGGCATTTTCCGGGGCCCTCCGTGAACTTGCAGGTGAACTGATACGGATCGCCAATGATCTCAGACTTATGGCATCGGGCCCTACCGCAGGATTCAGCGAGATCATGCTCCCGCCAGTACAGCCCGGATCATCGATCATGCCGGGAAAATTCAATCCCGTCATGGCCGAATGCCTGGATATGATCTGCTTCCAGATTGTCGGCTATGACACTACCGTCGCCCTTGCCTCACAGGCCGGACAGTTTGACCTGAACGTCATGACTCCGGTCATGACGGCAAACATCCTTGAATCGGTTGCCCTTCTGAATAATTATCTCCCGGTCTTCCAGTCCCGTTGCATTGATGGTATCCTTGCTGACGCCGAGCGGATGCGGACGGGTGCCGAATTGAACCCGAGCCTCGTTACGCTTCTCACCCCGGGGACAGGATACCTGATGGCGGCAGAACTCGCGAAGGAGGCGATGGAGAAGCGTCAGTCAATCAGGGATCTTGTGGTTGAAAAGGGGATGATGTCAGAGCAGGAAGCAGACACCCTGTTTGATCTACATGCCGCCTCAGACAACCGTTACCGGAACCAGTCAAACAGGGATGAATCATCAGATACGTCAAAAGTCGGGGGAGAGGAGAGATGAAATTCATCTGCACGTACTGCAGCGAGTATGTCTACGATGAGGAGAAGGGAGATCCGGCCACAGGGCTCGGTCCCGGCACGCTGCTGGCTCAGATCCCCGACAGGTGGCGGTGCCCGGTCTGTGGGATGCCCAGGACCTACCTCCGGCAGATCCGGGATGAGGTCTTTTCCCTGAAGTGGTCAGCCTATGCTGAATCGCCAGAAGGGCCGATGGATGTAACGTACTACCGGAATATTGCCCGGAAGATGCTTACCGGTTTTTGCGGGGTGTATCCGGTCTGTGATGGCCAGCCGGGGCGGATATGTACCGGCCAGAAGTTCGGACAGCCTATTGGACTGGGGGGTGCTGGTCAGGGCAAGACCTTTGAGGCGAATTACAACGCCCTCCAGCAGCACCGGTTGAAGATGCGGGTGATCAAAGCGCACCATGAACCTGAAATGTCGGTTTCGATCTTCGGAAAGATGCTCACCGCCCCGGTGATGGGCGCCAGCCTCTCCGGGGTCAAAGCCAGCCTGAACGATGCCATTCCCGAAGACGCATTCTACCGGGGCCTCCTGAAGGGTGCAGAGTCCTTCGGGTCAGTCGGCATGGTGGGAAACACCCCCACCAGTCCTGAAGACCTGGGGGTGACCATCGTCGGGGAGAATGGGGGATGGGGAATTCCAGTCTTCAAGCCCCAGTCCCAGGAGCGGCTCATCCGATTGTTCAGGCAGGCTGAAGAACGTGACGTGGTCGCCATCGGCGTTGACCTCGAAGGAGCAGGGTCTACGTTCTGGGTTACTCCGGAGAAACGGGTCTACCGGAAAAGTGAAAAAGACCTCAGTGAGCTGGTGGACTGCACCAGTAAACCGGTGATATTCAAGGGTATCATGAGCGTTGAAGATGCGGCCCGCGTTGTAGATTCCGGTGCTGCCGCCTGCTACGTGTCAAATCACGGCGGGAGAGTGCTGGATTGCGGCCAGGGAGTGGCCGAGGTTCTCCCTGCTGTCGCCCATGAGATCTCCGGAAAAATACCCATCCTCGCAGACGGGGCCGTCAGGACCGGATTTGACGTGCTAAAAATTCTGGCCCTCGGGGCTGATATTGCCCTGATCGGACGGCCCCTGGCGCGGATGTCCATCGCCGGTGGTGCGGAGGCAGTTCGGATGTACCTTTCCTATGTTCAGGATGATCTCCGGCGGGGCATGATCCTGACCGGATGCGACACGCTCGATGAAATAACGAGGGATATCCTGGTCAGCTCCAGCTGATCGGGACAATCCCTCATTCAATCCGGGGAAACTTTCCCCGAAGTACAATAGAGGGACGAAACCTCCGAAAGAAATCGGGGACGTCCTGGTCGGGGAAAGTCGAGAGATTTTTTTCTCCACATTACATCAGAAAAAGGGGATTGAAACACACTCAGGGACTTTTACTTCTTTGCAAAGAAGTTGAGAGAAAACAATCTGGATATGTCCCCCGATAAATGGTAGTGGCGTGGTGGCAGCTGCCTTACCATTGGGCCATTCCTGCAGAGAACCATCAGCAGTGCTGGCGTTGTCTAAATCGCCCTTCTGGCATCAGTGTATTCCCTCTCGCGGACAGAGCGGTCTTAGGCCTTTGATGAGGCAGAACCCAGGACCACAACGTCCCCCAGGGTCACCCACCGCCATGCAGGGCCACCGGAGATGGCCACGATGGCGGACAGATCCAGAAAGAACGACCCAAATGTTTATGGGATACTCTATCTATTACCAGCCACTGCACAGGAGGTGCATCTGGCATGGAAGTTGATGCGGCAAAAAAGAAGATCAGAATGATGGTGATCATCGGTACAGTCCTCTGGCTCATTGGATTCGGGATGGCAATGACCGCGATCGTTGTGGAATTTACCACCTTCAAACCGGCGCTCGAAGAGATTGCCGAGTTGCCGACGTCCGAATGGGAAAACGTCGCGATATCGGAAAGCCCTGGCCTCGTCCATACCCGGATTATTGCCAATTCATACGGACCGGTGATCCTGACCCTCAAGCCGGTCGGAATTGCTTTCATCTTATCCGGGGTGTTTATGGCGCTTCTGGCTATTCTCCAGGCACTGAGTATGATATCCGTAAACCTTGGGAAAATTGTGAAAGGACAGATGGAGGGGCATCACGCTGAACCTGGGACGAGATGACGTGAAGGATCTCCTTGAGCCCAAAAAGGGGATGCCTATTCATAAACAGCCATTTTCATTGGAATTGAACGCAAGGAAAATCCGGGCTTTTATGGTTCCTCCCTGCGTCCTTCGACACCTTCGAAGCAGAACCCACTGCCCCTGAGCTGGTGCGTGTTGAAACACCCCTGATACGAAACAGCATCCCTTACCGACAGCATTATCTGCAATATCAGACATCCCCAGTACACAGAACAGGACATGATAAGGGGTCCTTTCACCTTTTTGCCTGAAACGAAGGCCCGGCTTCACGGAATTTCCTGCATAGCTTTATGCTCTCCGCAGTGTCGTCGGGTCGCGGGAGATCTCAAACTTCCTCAGGTGGAAAAGGTGAAGATGATTTCTCAAATCAGAACCGGTTTGGGTCAGTATCCACGTCGGGAATTACCGCGACATCAAGAGACATCGCCCTGACAAGAGCTTCCTTCAGTTCACCGGGCTCTTTCACCGTGATCCCAAAACCCCCGCATACCCCGGCATATGCAGCAACGTCGGGGTTCAACGGATCAGTGGCATAGTTCGGGTAATGCCCGGTCAGCTGTTCGACCTGGATCATCCCCGGCTGGTGGTTGTTCAGCACTACTACCACCATAGGGAGGTTGTACTTGACCGCCGTGACGAAATCGGACATCGCCTGTGAAAATCCCCCATCTCCCGTGATACCGATAACCTGCTTCCCGGGATATACGATCTTTGCCGCGATTGCCGCCGGGAACCCGAACCCCATCGTGGCGAGGTATCCGGACATCGCGGGACCGCTGCCGTTTCATCCTGAAGTTCCGGCCGAACCACCACTGGTTCTCGCCTACATCGACGGTGATCACCGCATCCCCGGGGACCGTCTCCGAGAGGACCTTCATGATGTAGGGGGGCCGGACCGGGATCGCCGTGGCATCGGCCTCACGGTCCAGTTGCTCCTGCCAGTCCCATTTCATCTGTGAGATCCGTGGAAGGACCTCCGGGTGGTCACGCACCTTAACCATTCCGGTGAGTTTCGGGATGGTGAGGGCGCAATTACCCCAGAGAGAAAGTGCACGAGGGCCCCTTCCCAACCTGACCGGACTGGTGTCCATCTGTATCAACGCCTTGTCGGTCGAAACATTGGTAAACTTCGAGAATCCGGCACCGAAAGTGATGAGCAGATCTGCGTCATTCGCGAGGGGCCGTGCCTGGGGAGACCCCACAGATCCCAGAACCCCTGCCACCCGGGGATGGCCTTCAGGAAGGACTCCTTTGGCCCGGAATGTGGTGAGAATGGGCGCCTTGATCTTTTCCGCAAGGGTGCCCGGTGCAGCGCCTTCGCCACAGGCTCCCCATCCGGCGATGATGACCGGGTTTTCAGCCTGTTCGATCGCTGCAGCCGCTTTTGCAAGTTCCTCCCCGTCCGGGACGATATGGGGGCTGGCAATGCATATCTCCTTCCTGCAGCAGGCTCTGTCAGGAAGCTGCTTCTGGATTTCGTTTGGAACCGGGACTTGCGCCACGCCATGGTGGAGCGTGGCATACTTCAATGCGACGTCTAATAGCAGTATTGCCTTGTTCCGCTCGTACACGGTGTTGTTGCAGACCGAGACAGTCCGGAAGAACGCGTCCCGGTCAATCTCCTGGGTTCCATGAGGGCCGGTGTACTGGCTCTCGACCTGGCCGTTGAGGGAGAGGACCGATGCACCGTCCTCCTTGGCATCGTAGAGCCCTGTCGATAGGTTCGTCGCCCCCGGTCCTGCGATGGTGAGGCACACCGCCATCTTTCCGGTTAGCTTGTTGTAGGCAGAGGCGGCCATTGCCGCATTCTCTTCGTGACGGACGACAATATACCGCAGGTTCGGATTTTTCCGGATGGCGTCGACCAGTCCGGGCGATGATGTGCCGGGAAGGCCGAAGACGAGAGTAACACCCCCGGCCTCCCTTTCACTGATGAGAGCATCAGAAACCGTGTTCCCTGAAGCTTCGTGAAGCGCGTCCTCTTCTTCGACAAGGATGAATGCGCTTTTTGCTGCCCCGCAAACCGGGCATGTCCACGTATCTGGAAGATCGGAAAAACTGGTTCCGGGAGGAGTTTCGGTGGCCGGTTCACCCTTTTCTTTGGAATATACGTACCCGCACACGCTGCATGTCCATCCTGACATAAGCATCCCGAACGCAAACAGGGGTTTTTTTAAATTTCAATCTTTGCAGGCAGGACGGGAAATAATTGAGCCAAAACGCGGCGGCATCCCTGATCGGGCAGTATTCCTCCCCTTTGGTAGAACAGGCGAAGCAGCCCCGGCAGTCGGCGGGCCCCACCTCCCCCGGGATGAGGTAGGTGAACGCGACCTCTTCGGCGCCGGTGTGGCCCGGGCTGTCATGATCTCTTCAATGCGCTTTTCCGCGTGGCAGGTGCGCCCCCCTTCATTGTCCCGCACAGGAGAATCCATTCCACCGGAAATACCACTTACGGAGGTGGTGCGGGAAAGAGCTATACCGATCCCCCCGTTTACTATCTGTATATGCCCGGACTTCACCACATCCTGGATGATACGCTCGCAGGACATATCCTCTCCGAAGAGGAGGCGCTCCTTCTTCTCACCACGAAGGACCAGGCGATTTTCGACATCGCAAAGGCGGCCGATAAGCTGCGGGCGGCCCGCTGCGGCAATGCGGTCACCTACGTGCGCAACCAGAACATCAACATCACCAACTGCTGCATCAACGCCTGCGGGTTCTGCGGGTTTCGCCGGGACCCCGGCGATGCGGACAGCTACTTCCATACCGATGAGGTGATCCGGCAAAAGGTCCGGGAGGCGCGGGAGCGCGGGGTGACCGAGATCTGCGCCGTCTCCGGCCTGCACCCGGACTTTACCGGGGATTCGTACACCGGCATCATCCGGCTGCTGCACGAGGAGGCCCCTGAGGTGCATATCCATGCGGCAAACCCGATGGAGGTCGCCTACGGGGCAAAGAAGAGCGGGATTACCACCCGAAAGATGCTGGAGCGGATGCAGGCGGCGGGTTTGGGCTCCCTCTGCGGGACGGCCGCGGAGATCCTGTCCGACCCGGTGCGCAGGGTGATCTGTCCGGGGAAGGTCGATACCGAAACATGGGTGCGGATCATCAAGGAGGCGCACAGTTTGGGGATTGCGACGACCGCGACCATCATGTACGGCCACGTGGAGACCCCGGCGGATATTGTTTCGCACCTGAAGATCCTCCGGGACATCCAGGAGGAGACGGGCGGGTTCACCGAGTTTGTCCCGCTCTCGTTCATCCACTACGACACCCCCCTCTACCGGCAGGGGGCTGCACGGGCGGGGGCGACGGGCCGGGAGGATCTGCTGATGTACGCCGTCTCGCGCCTGTACCTGCATAACATCGACAACATCCAGGTCTCGTGGGTGAAGCACGGCATTAAATTCGCCCAACTGGCGCTCCTTGCCGGCGCAAACGACATCGGGGGGACGATGTTTGAGGAGTCGATCTCAAAGGGGGCGGGGGCGAGGAACACCGACTACCTCGACCCGGCGGAGATGGACCGGATGGTAACCGATATCGGGAGGAGACTGGTCCGCCGGACGACCCTGTACAAGGCGCCCTGAGGCACGCTCTGACAGCAGCGCCGGGGGGGCGGTCCCTGC
>Ga0129302_1000943_pt1 | contig 21641 bp, 26 predicted proteins | sample BlaSprsedimmetaG_FD_94476 | JGI IMG/M metagenome (GOLD analysis project Ga0129302, IMG submission 94476) | Hot spring sediment bacterial and archeal communities from California, USA to study Microbial Dark Matter (Phase II) - Blank Spring... | ecosystem: Environmental > Aquatic > Thermal springs...
AGCAACAGGAGCAACAGGAGCAACAGGAGCAACAGGAGCAACAGGAGCAACAGGAGCAACAGGAGCAACAGGAGCAACAGGAGCAACAGGAGCAACAGGAGCAACAGGAGCAACAGGAGCAACGGGAGCAACGGGAGCAACGGGAGCAACGGGAGCAACGGGAGCAACGGGTGGCGGCGCCGGGGGGCGCCGTCCTCCCTCTCCCCTGCCACTTACCACAGGAGATCGAAGATAAAATAGAGGAACGCGACGATGCTCACAAAGACGATGCCGTATCCCCCGCCCCAGATGCCGATCTGCTCGTCCGGGTACGTGCGCTGCATCTCTGCAAGCGACGCTTCGTAGGCCCCCGCCGCCTCCGGGTCCGCAAGCGCCCGCACCACCGGGAGTGCCAGCGTTCGCCCGGCGATACGGCCGGCGACCGGCGGGTTTTGCGAGGCCTTTTTCAGGGTGTCGACAAGAATGCCGGTGATCCGCCCGATTGCTCCTGCCATCCGGTCCAGCGGGTGGGCGGAGAACCAGAAGACCCCCTTCCCGGCGGCGATGTAGAGGCGGTCGATATCGGATGCAAAGCTCCATCCCGGCGACCGCAGGGGCCGCAGGAGGAGGAACAGGGCGCCTCCCGCAGCAAAGACTGCGGCCGACTCGATCAGGTGCGATGGCGAGAACGGGTGGGCGTGCGTCCCTCCCGGAAGAAGGCCGGTCAGAAGGTCGGGGAAGAGCCCGATGGCAAGGCAGAGGGCGGCGGTAAGGCCCATCGCCACGAGCATCGGGAGAGGGGCCTCCCGCGGGAGGGCGGGTTCCCCCGTTCCCGGTGCGGGCCTGAAGAAGGCCAGCCAGAGGAACCGGAGGACATAGATGACGGTGACGACTGCGCCTGCGAGGAGCATTTCCGGCAGGTACGGGACCCCTGCCGCCGCCTCGATCACCATCCCCTTGCTCACCGCCCCGTTCAGGCCCGGCAGTCCCGCAAGCGCAAGGCCGCCGATGACGGCACAGGCGGTGGTGAGCGGCATCGGCCGTGCAAGGCCGCCGAGCCCGGAGAGGCGCATACAGCCGGTGCGGTAGATGAGCGCCCCTGCCGCCATGAAGAGGAGCGACTTGAAGAGGATGTCGTTTACCATGTGCGCAAGGCCGGCATCGATGCCGGCGGCCGTGCCCGCCCCGATGGCCGCGACCATGTAGCCCACCTGGCTGATGATCGAATACGAGAGGAGGCGGCGGATGTCATCCTGCATGAGGGCGAAGACGGCGCCGTAGAGCGCCATCGCCGCGCCCATGTACGCCACCGCAACGCCCCACCCGCCGATGGCGGCGAGGAGGAAGACCGCCGCCTTCGTCGTGAAGATGCAGAGGGCGACGGACCCGGCAACGGATGCCCTCGGGTAGGCATCCGGCGCCCAGGTGTGCAGCGGGATGAACGCGGCGTTCACCCCGATGCCGGTCAGCATGAGAAGGAGGCCCGGCCCCGCCGCCACCGGGCCGATGGCGGCGCTCCCCGTGGTGACCACCGTGTAGGCAATCCCGCCCAGCAGGCAGGCGCCGCCGAAGATATGGAAGAGGAGATACCGGTAGCCTGCGCCCTGCGAGCCGGGGTCTTCGGACGACCAGATGATACTGAGTGAGGCAAGGGCGAGGAGCTCCCAGAAGAGGAAGACGGTGATGAGATCGCCCGCATAGACGATGCCGAGGGTGGCGCCCAGCGACGCCGTCATCCCCATCGTCTCGGCCGCGGGGAGCTCCCGGCAGGCCGCATAGACGAGGGTGAGAAGCCCTGCCAGTGCAAAGACGGCGCCTGCGAGCGACCGCATCGGGTCTACCTGGAGGAGGACCGTCTCAATCCCCGGGAGGAGGGAGACGGCAAGCTCTGTGGAGGATCCGGCGAGGGCGAGGGCGGCAAGGAGGGCGGCGGCCCCGGTGAGGACGGCCCATGCGTTTCGTGCCGATCCCCGCAGGACGAGCACGGGGATGAGCCCGGCAAGGCAGATGAAGGCGGGGGGAAGGGCGATCATGGTCATGGCAGGCCTCCTGCGGTGATCTCGCCGATGGCGATCTGGACCAGATCCATGAACGGCACCGACGGGTTGAAGAAGAACAGCACCGAGAGCGCCGCCGTCAGGACGATGGGGACGAGCATGATCAGGGGCGGTTCGGCAACGCCGTCAAGGGCATGGGGATCGGCGGGCCGGTCGACGAGCATCGTGTAGATGATGGGGAGGAAGTAGGCCGCATTGAGCACCGCACTCGCGATGATCACGAGGAGGAGGACCGGCATCCCCCCTTCCACGGCGCCGACCATCAAAAATATCTTGCTGTGGATGCCGCAGAGCGGCGGAAGGCCGCAGATGCCGATCGCCGCCGCCGAGAACATCAGGGCGGTCACCGGCATCTTTCGCCCGAGGCCTTTCATGTCGGATATGCGCTCCCTGCCGGCGGCGACGATGACGGCGCCGGCGACGAAGAAGAGCGTGATCTTCATGAAGGCGTGGAAGGGGATGTGCACCATCGCCCCGGTCATCCCGGCGACGGAGAGCATCGAGACGCCGAGGAGGATGTAGGAGAGCTGGCTCACCGTCGAGTAGGCGAGCCGCCGCTTCAGGTTATCCTCGGCAAGCGCGAAGAGGGAGGCGGTGATGATGGTAAACGAGGCGATCGCGGCGAGGGCCACGCCCAGGCCGAGCGATGCCATCAGGGGCATGCCGTAGACCCAGCCGGCCACCCTGACGATCCCGAAGACGCCGGCCGTCACGACGGCGACCGCATGCAGGAAGGCGGAAACGGGCGTCGGGGCGATCATCGCCGCCGGGAGCCACCCGTGGAGGGGCATCCACGCCGCCTTGACAAACCCTACCATGAAGAGAAGGAAGAGGACCTGCAGGGTGAGGGCCGCCCCCGACCCCGCCAGAAACCCGCCGGGGACGAACTCGGTCGTCCCGGTGAGGAGGTAGGTGAGGATCGTTGCGGCAAGCAGGAAGATACCGCCGATGAGGAGATAGGTGAGGTACTTTCTTCCCGCCTTCATCGCAGCGGGCGTCTCGATGTGGACGACGAGCGGGTAGGTGATGATCGTCAGGACTTCATAGAAGAGGAACAGCGTGACGAGGTTTGCCGAGAAGGCAATCCCGACGGCTGCGGCGATGGCCACTGCCAGGCAGAAGAAGAACCTCGTCTGCGCATGCTCCTTCAGGGCCCGCATGTAGCCTATTGCATAGAAGGAGTTGAGGAGCCAGAGGACGGCGGCGGTGAGGGCAAAGACCATCCCGAACGCGTCGACCCTGAGGGCGAAGTCGCCGCCCGGCACCATCGGCAGGAGGGTGAGGGAGATCTTTCCCCCCCCGAGGATCGCAGGAAGCATCGCAAGGACGGTTCCCAGCATCGCAAGAGCGGCAGCGATCGTCACGCTCTCCCGGATATTCTCGTGCCTCCCGGTGGCGAGTATCAGCCCTGCCCCGAGGAGCGGGATTGCGATCGTGGCCGCCGGCAGCAGGGCGGAGAGGTCCGCCATATCAGGCACCTCCGAGGAGCAGGGTCACCGCAGGGCCGATGACATTTTCCATTAACACTTCGACCCCCATGCCGAGGATGAGGCAGAGGAGGGCGAGCGTGACCACCGGTGCGAGCATGGAGAGGGGTGCCTCGCGTTTGCCGCGGTCGTTGCGGCCGCCGCCGGCAGCGTGCCCGTGCTCCTCCCCATGGGGATGCCCGAAGTAGGCGACCTCGATGAACTTCCAGATATAGACGGCCGCAAGGAGGCTTCCCACCAGAAGGACGGCCGCATAGAGGTAGTGCCCTGCCTCAAACGCCCCGAGGACGAGGTAATATTTGCTCATGAACCCGATGGTCGGGGGGATGCCGATCATGGAGGCGCCTGCAAGGGCGAACGCGGCGCAGGAGACCGGCATCGTCTTTGCAACGCCCTTCAGCTCGGAGAGCCGCGATGTCCCCATCCGGTAGATGATCAGCCCGGCGACCATGAAGAGGCACCCCTTCATCACGGCATGGCCGAGGATGTGCAGGAGCCCTCCCTCGAGGGCGATCTGGTTGGCGACGCCGAGCGCGAACATGATGTAGCCTATCTGGCTGACGCTCGAGTACGCAAGGAGGCGCTTGAGGTCGTCCTGCCCGATAGCGAGCACCGCCCCTGCAATGATCGCGACCGCTGCGATGAAGAGGACGATCCCGGTCACCGGGAAGCTGTCGAGGATGTATGCCGTCGTAAAGACCGTGAAGAGGATCCTGAACAGCGCATACACGCTCACCTTCGCCATCACGGTGGAGATCAACACCGTCACCACGGACGGCGACTCGGCATACGCATCCGGGAGCCAGAGGTGGAGGGGGAAGACGGCCGCCTTGATGGAGAACCCGATCATCAGGAAGAGGAATGCCGAATGGACCGTTGCAAGTTCGTAGGATGCCGGGAGCATCACGGCAAGCTCCCGCATGTTCAGCGACCCGGTCGCGACATAGAGGTTGCCGATGCCGAGAAGGATGAACCCGGCGGCGATGGACCCCAGCACGAGGTAGTTGAAGCTTGCCACATAGGAATGGGGCCGTCGTGCTGCGGAGATCAGGGTGTAGGCGCTGATGGACGATATCTCCAGAAAGACGTAGAGGTTGAAGATGTCGCCCGTGATCGTCATCCCGACGAGGCCGGTGATGAGGAGCTGGAAGAGGACGTAGAAGGAGACCGTTTTATCGGCCGGGATCTCCTTTTCCACGCTCCTCTTTGCATAGACCACCGCTGCGGCGGAGAGGAGCAGGATCACGATGAGGATGAAGCCGTTGAAGCTGTCGATGACGAGCTCAATTCCCAGCGGCGGGGCCCACCCTCCGACATGGTAGTGGATGGGCCCCCCGCGCATCACCCCGAAGAGGAGGACGACTGCGGCGCCGAACTGGAAGAGGACGGTCGCAAGCGCTATCGGATGGCAGAACCGCCGGTCATGCCATCCTGCCGCAAGGATCAGGAGCGATGCAACGATAGGTATCGTCACCAAAAAGACCGGGAGATGAACAAGCATCATCGCCGCCCCCGTACCAGCTCTTTGAGCTCATCCTCATCGATGACGCCGTACTCTTCATAGATCCTGGTGATGAGCGCGAGGGCCACCGCCGTGGTGCTCACCCCGACGACGATCGCCGTCAGGATCAGGACGTGGGGAAGCGGGTTGACATAGAGGGCGTCTATCCCTTCGGGAAGGTATATCGGTGCGGTGCCGCCCTCCACATCGCCAAAGGAGATGTAGAAGAGGAATATCGCGGTCTGGAAGATGTTGAGCCCGATGATCTTCTTGACCAGGTTGTGCTTTGCGATCAGTGCATAAAGGCCGATCAGCATCAGGATGATCGCCATCCAGTAGTTGTACCGGGCGAGGAAGAGCTCAAAAAACGCCTCAATCATAAAGATTTCCCCCTTTGTTCTGCTATATCGTAGATGATCGATGTCATGACCGCCATCACGTTGATGCCGATGCCGGCCTCGACGACGTCGATTAAGAGGCCGTGGAGGTGGGGGATGCCGAGCGCCGCCTCAATCGCCCCGTATTCGAGGTAATTGCCGGCAAAGAGGAGGCAGAGGAACCCGATGCCGGCATAGGCAAAGATCCCGAGAACCGAGCAGATCATGAACCCCCGGTTGTCGATCCGCTTTCTCACCGAGCCAAGGCCGAAGGCGATGACCATCAGCACGAACGATGCGGCAAAGACGACGCCGCCCTGGAACCCGCCGCCCGCCCCGGATGCGCCGTGGACGATGACGTAGAGGGCAAAGACCTGGATGAAGGGCACCGCGAGGCGTGATACCGTCCTGATGACGACATTCTCCCTCACAGGCATCCCCCCCGTCTGAGCAGGAGGGAGACCGAGATGCCTGCGGTGAAGATCACCACCACCTCCCCGAGGGTATCAAACCCGCGGTAGCTGGCGAGGATGGCGGTGACGATGTTTTCTATCCCGACATCATGGAGCGCCGACCGGATGTACAGCTCCCCGGTGTACCGGGTGGCCGGGGCCTCGGGATCGCCGAATGCCGGCATATCCTCGACCGCCCAGAAGAGGATGATGCCGATGAAGAGGACTGCGATAAGGGCTAATTTTTTCAATCGGATGAACTCCTTCTGGTTCGTGCTATGGCGGCGATAAACAGGACGGTGGTGATCCCCGCCCCGACCGTTGCCTCGGTAAAGGCGACATCCGGGGCATTCAGCTCCGCCCAGAGGACCGTCATGATCAGCGAGTAGGCGGCAAGGATGATCGTCGCGTGGAGCAGGTCTTTTACCGTGATCGCCGCGATTGCGCAGAGGATCATGAAGAGGAGGAGCGCAAAGTCGAGTATCCAGATCATTGGCGTTCATCCCCCTTTTTCCACGGTGCAACGCCCCGCGAGTAGGCGACATGCACGAGGGCGTGCACCGCGGTCGGCGACGAGATGAAGATGAAGATCGCAAGGAGGAGGAGCTTTACCGAGATGAGCGTCATCCCCTCGTAGAGGATGAACCCGACCAGCATCATCCCCTCCCCGAGCGTATCGCACTTGCCGCTCGCATGGGCGCGGGTATAGAAGTCCGGAAAGCGCAGCAGCCCTACCGCACCGACGACCATGAAGAAGAGGCCGATGAGGATGCAGATGATGGCAAGGATGGTCAGCATACGCATCCCCTCCTGAGGTATTTTGCAATGGCAATGGTCGCGATGAAGTTGATCATCGCATAGACGATCGAGATGTCCACGAAGATCGGCCGCCCGTATAATAATCCGATGAGAAGGAGGATGATGATCGTCTTCGTTCCGATGGTATTGACGGCAATCAGGCGGTTCTCGACGCCGGGGCCGTAGATCGCCCGGTAGAGGCAGAGAAAGATCGTGATGACCAAAATGATGGTGCTGGCGAGGAAGATGTCGTTCATGCGCCCTCCTCAAAGATTGCTCCCAGGTGGTTCTGGATATCCCGGGTTTCCAGCAGGTCCTTCTCTCCGCCCGCAAGGACGAGGGCATGAACCGTAAAGGTCCCCCCGCAGACATCGACGGTGATGGTCCCGGGGGTAAGCGTCATGGCGTTTGCAAACGCCGTCCTGAGGACATCACCCTCAAATGGCGTCTCGATGGTGAGGATGCCCGGATCGATGGGCATCGACGGGTGGAGGACGCGGTAGGCGACATCGATGTTGGCATAGAGTATCTCCATCAGGAGCAGGGGGATATAGAGGATGAAACGGAAAAATATTCGCGCCGACCGAAGGAGGCTCTTTTCTTCTGTGAAGACGAGGTCGCCTGAGATGAGGGTGACGATCCCGCAGCAGAGGACCCCCGAACCGACATGAAAGAAGTCCAGGTAGCCGGAGAGGAGGAGCCAGAAGATCATCAGGAGTATAAATACGACGGCATGTCCGGCAATCGACGATCTGTTTCCTTTTAACGACAATGCATGCCCTCCGGTGAATACGGTTCTCTAATCAATTGGATGGTGCCGTTCATAAATCTATATTATTTATGTGCGGGCACCGCGACGCCTGATCCGCGCCCCTGATGCATACGTATAAGAATACCTCCGTGGTATCTCACCAATTACGGGAAGGATGGCAATGGATAGGGAGATGTGGTCAGGCGGGATTGGATTTATCTTTGCGAGCATCGGCTCTGCGGTGGGGATAGGCAACATCTGGCGGTTCCCGTATATTGTCGGGGCAAACGGCGGCGGTGCATTTCTTATCCCCTACCTGATATCGGTATTCCTCTTCGGCCTTCCCCTTATGATGCTCGAGCTCGCCGTCGGGCGCCACCTGCAGACCTCGGTCGGCCCCGCCTTCCGGGCCATCGGCAAACGGTTCTACAAAGCGGGCATCGTCATCGTGGCAATCGTCAGCCTCATTCTCAGCTACTATCTGGTGGTGACGAGCTGGGTGCTTGCCTATGCCCTCTTCTTCGCCTTCCAGCGGCCGGTGGACTTTACCGCCTTCACCGGCTCCTACTACCCGCTGCTCTTCTTCGTCCTCTCCGGGCTGATCGTGTATGCCACCGTGCGGTCGGGGGTCCGCAAGGGGCTTGAGCGGATATCGCGTATTGTCATCCCGCTTCTCGTGGTGATCCTTCTCTTCCTCGTCGCCTTCTCCCTTCTCCAGCCCGGGGCTGCCGAAGGCGTGGCGTACTACCTCGCGCCGGACATCTCCCGGCTCTCGGACCCGATGATCTGGGCGGCGGCGTTCGGGCAGGCGTTCTTCTCGCTCTCGGTGGGGATGGGTATCCTGCTCACCTACGGCAGCTACCTGGGCGAGGCGAACCTGTTCAAAAACGGTGTCGTGATCGTCGTCGCCGACATCCTCATCGCGATCCTCGCGGGGTTCATGATCTTCCCCCTCGTCTTTGCCTTCGGCCTGGACCCGGCGGCGGGGGTGAACCTTGCCTTCGTCACCCTCCCCTCCGTATTTGCCGGTATCCAGTTCGGCTGGGTCCTCGGGATGCTCTTTTTTGCCATGCTCTTTCTGGCGGCCCTCACCAGTGCCGCCTCCATGCTGGAGGTGCCGGTCGCGACGATGATCGATTCGTACGGCTATTCCCGGCATAAGGCGACGCTCCTCATATTCGGGATCATCTTTCTCCTCGGGCTCCCGTCCGCCCTCAGCTACACCGGTCTTCACCTCGAGCTCTTCGGAACACCGCTCTTTGATCTCTCCGACTACTACTTCGGCACCCTCGGCCTCATCATCTCGGGCCTTATCGTGAGCATCGTTGCCGGCTGGTTCGTCGATACCGAATGGCTCTTCGAAGAGCTGGGGGGAAGCCCGCGGATGCAGCAGGCCTACCTCGTTTTGGTCCGCTTCTGCATCCCGGCGGTGCTGTTCGTCACCCTCATATCGCAGGTGTTCGGGATTGCGGCGGTCTGAGGGTAGGGGCGGGGGATGAGAAGGCCGCGCCCGGTGACCTCCCGGCGAAAACTCCATGGCGGTGCGTCCGGGGCTCCGAACAAACGCATTCGTACACGATGATCGCAGAGCCGCTGCGCTCAATGGATCCATTGAAACCACCGACTATCGTGAAAGGTGGAGGAGAGGATTTTTTTCATGGAGACCCGGAGCACGATGGAACCGGGTGCTGCTGAATGTAGCGACAGACATTCGCACGGACTCCGGATGCTGTGATCTGCCGGGAAATCGCAGTACAGAAAAGAGCGGACGGCCGCACCGCGTTAAAGATCCACCTGGTATTTCTCCTCGATTGCCCGTAGTCTCTCTTCTCTTTGCCGGATATTCTCCCACAGGATTTCCCTGATGAGGTTCCGGTCTTCAGCGAAGAGCGGTGTCGAGATATCGATGCCCGCATGCTCCGCATCTCTTGCCACATCCTGTGCATAGGCATCCCCGACGCCCCAGCAGTCCAGCATCATTTGTGCATACTCCTCGCCCTGCGGGGGGACCGGGGTGGAGGCCAATCCGGATGCTGCACCATTGGCAATGCTTCCATTCACTGCCCTATCCACCGATTCATTGCTCCCCAGGTAGCCGAAATCCCCGATGTGGGTAACCGTTCTGCCGAGCAGTTTGTTCGCGCTCACCTGCACCGCGTAAAAATTTTCGCCATTTTTCAGAACATAGTATCGGTAATAGAGGGGATGCCCGTTCGAGTCGGGCAGGATTGCGGGTTCAGGGGAGACCACCGACCCGTTGAACCTCTCGTATGCCTCCTCTCCGGCTTCGCCGAGGGTGGAGAGTTCGAGGAGCGCCACAGCCGCCTGCGTCCACCCGCGTTCTACGGGAACGGTGGTATTGGGGGCCACACCCTGTTCATCGGGCGCGACGCAGCCGCATACGATGGCGCAGGCGACGATGAGGAGAGCCGATGCAAGCGAAGTGATGGCGCGGGAGTTCATGGATATGCCTTCTATTGAGGAATCCGTTCGTGCGATGATAACAGTTGTCCCGGGAACCATTGCCGCTCGCGGATCCTCAGAATTGGTCGGACAAAGGAAGTGTGTTCACCCGATAGCTTGTAAACGCGAATCAATTGTTCAAATACAAAGAAATATCCTGATCGCCCTTTTAGGGAAAAAGCATGGAGAGTAATTATCCGCACCTTTGCTGGATATTTGAGAAGAATTTGGATCTAAAAGAAGAATTATTCGAGAAATTCTCCAAAAACTCAGAATATTTAGAATATCTTGATGATTTGGCCTCTAAATTAGATGGGTTAGACTGTCTCAATGTACAGGAAAAAATTGCTGAAATTAATGATATTGAGAGAGATTTTTCTCCATTTTGTTGCGAATTGGAAGTTGCCTCATATTTTGCTGAAAGAGGAAATAAGATTCAATTATTACTGAATGGCTATTTCAAAAAAAAATCGCCCGATATTCTATGTGAAAATAAGAAAATCAGCTCCTATATTGAAGTCACTTCAATCAGCAATAGCAGTTCGACCTTATTAATAATTGATGAACTAAGACAATTTTTGAAAAAGTATCCATATTGTGTTTTAATTGATTTTGATGAAGTTCTCTCCATTCCAAGACTGAAATATGATGAAAAGAGAATTCAAAATGAATTGGTTGAAAGGTCTCTAGCATCATTTAAGGAAAAAATTCCTGAAGAAATTCAAGAATACCCCTATTTTATTGAAACAGAGAGCATCAAATTTAGGATACTTCCTGCAAATTCAAAAGAAGGATATCCGGGTATTTTTAATTCGGGTTGTAAGGTTCCTTCTGATGAAATTCTGGAATATATTACATACCGTCTTGTTGAGAAGGCAAAGAAACGAGAGTCTTTTCCGAAGAAACATCAAGATTTCATTTACATAGTCGCGCTTGTCTGTGATGACAAATCTATTGATTCAATCGATATGCAAGATCTGCTTTATGGTAACATTTGTGGATATCCACTCATAGACTGTGGGGATCCAAAATTCAAAGCGCAGGAGGAATTTATCAGGACCGAATGGGAAAAAATCATTCAAAATAAGTCTGAAAGAATCCCAAAGTGGAAAGAAATCGATTCTGCATCATTACTTGGATGGAATGATTTATTGATAAAATACCATCTAATCCCGCATGACTATCATTATCTATATGAAGAAGGAATCTACCTCGCAAGTCTGGAAATGAAACATGTTTCTGGGGTCTTATTTGTCAGAAAAGGAAAAGAGGCGATTTTCTATCCGAATCCATTCTGTTATTCAGAAATTAATGATCCAAATATCTGCTCTGATTTGAATATTGAGTAGTTTTCCTCACCACCGAGCGCCAAGGTTCCGGATAAGACTACAAGAAAAAAGAATGGGTATGATCGTTCGGAGATATCGACTCTGAAGCAAAAAGCGCCCCCAACAGGACTCGAACCTGTGACATTCTGGTTAACAGCCAGACACTCTACCAACTGAGTTATGGAGGCTCTGCACCTTGTGTGCCTTACAACGTCGGCGCGAGTGATAATTAAAGATTATGGAAGAGCCCCTGGGGGGAGGGCGTCAGGGAGTGTTCACGCCCCGCATCTCCTCGAGGAGCGCGATGAGGGTGTCGATCTCCACGTCAAAATTGGCGAGCATCTCCCCGGCGGCCCCGGTGATCACCGCACCTGCCGGGGATGCCCGGATATATCCCTGCGCCTCGAGCACCTTGAGGGAGTACCGGATGCGGTGGGAGGGCTCCCCGGTCACCTCGGCGAGCTTCATGATGCCGATGGGCTGGAGGGCGGCGACCACCCGTATCACCCCGAGGTGGCGGTGCACCAGTTCGATCTCTGACCTGATTTTTTCCAGCATCGGGCCCCCTCACTCCTCCGCTTCTGATCCCTTCATGCCGTCCGCCGCCCCCTGGTCGCCCGTCGTCCCTTTCGGCGCATCGTCGGGGACGGTATCGAGCCATTGCTTGTCCCGGCGGTAGGAGCGGAGAAACAGGATGGCAAGCACCACGGAGGCGGCGCCGAAGACCGCGGCGATGGGGACCTGGTAAAAGGGGATGATGCCCGCGAGGGCAATGACCGCTATTGCGGCAAAGAGCAGCACTCCATTGAGCACCATCGCGAGTTTTACAAACTTCATCTGCAGCGTCTGGCGGGATGCGTCGTCCATTGTCCATAGATAAGTGCGCAGGATAAAAGTACTTGTGGTTTCACCCGCTATGGTTATGCATGCCTTCCCTTGACGAGGCGATGGAGGCGGCAGGAGCGGCCGCCTTTGTCATGTATGCCTCTTCCGCTGATCCGAATTTTCGGTACCTGACCGGGTTTCTGACCGGTGACCAGATGTTCTATATCAAAAAGCCGGGGGAGGCAGGGGTGCTCGTCGTCCCGCAGATGGAGGCCGGCCGGGCCCGCGACGAGGCGGCCTGCGGGATCATCACCCGCGGGGAGGCCGGCTACTTCGAGCTTCTGGAAGAGGAGCAGGACCCGACGCGGGCGGCGGCACGGATGGTGCACCGGCTCGCAGGCGGCGACATCCTCGTGCCGGGAAATTTTCCGCTCTCGGTCGCCCGTGCCTACGAGCCGTTCGGGACGGTCACCCCGGACAGCAGCACCCTGGAAGGGATGCGGGCGGTCAAGACGCCGCGGGAGGTGGGCGCCATCCGGGCGGCGCAGGAGGTCACAAACGGGGTGATGGCCTTTGCGGCGGAGATCCTCAGGCATGCGTCCGTTGCCGGGGGGGATCTCGTCCATGAGGGCGCCCCCCTCACCTCCGAAGGCCTGCGCCGGGAGATGCACTGCTGGCTGCTCCGGCGGGGGTATGCGGCGCAGGAGACGATCATCTCCTGCGGGCCGGAGACGGCCCAGCCCCACAATACGGGGTCGGGGACGCTGCGGGAACATGAACCCATTCTCATCGACGTCTTCCCGAGAAACGAGGCGACGGGGTACTATGCGGACATGAGCCGGACCTTTGTGAAAGGCGTCCCGTCACCCGAGGTCCGTGCCCTCTACGATGCGGTCCTCGCGGCGCAGCTCCTCGCCGAAGGGATGATTTGTCCCGGCATCACCGGCGCCGAGGTGCACGGGGCGGTCGTCGACCTCTTCGCCGAACGAGGCTTTGCCACCGGGGCCGAGGGGTTCATCCACAGCCTCGGCCACGGGGTGGGCCTCGCCATCCACGAGGATCCCTACCTCTCCCCCCGCGGGGATGTGGAGCTGGTCCCCGGCCACGTGGTGACCGTCGAACCGGGGCTCTACTACCCCGGCACCGGCGGGGTGCGCCTCGAGGACATCGGCGTGGTCACGAAGGACGGGTTCGAGGTCTTCACGAACTACGAACGGACACTGATACTATAATCATGACACTGCGAACGGACACTGATACGATAATCGTGCTACTACGAACCGACATTGATACGATAATTGTGATACTATGAACGAGGAGATACTCGCACACTATATGGAGGCCGGCAGGATTGCCGCCCGCCTCCGCGACGAAGCCGCCTCGATGGTGGTGGTGGGCGCATCCCGCCTGGAGCTCGTCGAGACGATAGAACAGGGCATACTCGATGCGGGGGCAGAGATTGCCTTCCCGCTCAACATCTCCTTAAACGAGGACGCCGCCCACGACACGGCAGGGCCGGAGGACGGCCTCCTCTTTGCCGAAGGGGACGTCGTCAAGGTGGACCTCGGCGTGCATGTCGAGGGCTACGTCGCCGACACCGCAACGACGGTGGACCTCGGCGACAACGCCCTTCTCGTGGAGGCGTCGCGTGCGGCCCTCGAGGCGGCGATCGCGCTCGTCCGGCCCGGCGTCACCGCGGGCGAGCTCGGCACCGCCATCCAGCACGAGATCGAGTCGAGGGGCTTTCGGCCGGTGGCAAACCTCACCGGCCACGGGCTCTCCCGGTATCACCTCCACGGCGTCCCCACCATCCCGAACGTGGGGATCACCGGCGGGGCGGTCCTCGAGGAGGGGATGGCCTTTGCGATCGAACCCTTCGCCTCGACCGGGACCGGGTTCGTCCACGACCGGGGACGGGCGGTGATCTACAGCCAGGTGACGGCGAAGGGGGTCCGGATGGCGTCTGCCAAACGGGTGGTCAACCAGATCCGCGACCGGCGAAGCCTTCCCTTCTCCCGGCGGTGGATAACAGGCGACAAGGTGGACCTCGCCCTTGCGACCCTGAAGAAGAATGGCATCGTCCGGGACTACCCGGTCCTGCGGGATGTGGACGGTTCCCTCGTCTCCCAGGCCGAACATACGGTGATCGTCACCGGCGACGGCTGTATTGTTACCACCCGTTCGGGATAACCGCCACGAATAGCTTATTCTTGCCTGAGTACAAGATCATAGGTTACGCATGTCAGGCGATACCGAAGGAATGGTCCTGGATCTGATGGAGCTTCTGCTGACCGCGACGGTGGTCAACGAGCACACGGACCTCGATATAAATGATCTCACTCCGGCATTCCGCCCGGTTGCGGGAGCGTCCGGGTCGGATGGTGAGTTTAAACGGCCGATTTCGATCAGCGAAGGGCTCATCGCCCGGGTGGCAGGCATCGAGAAGGCCTACTCCCACCTCCGAAAAAACCCCTTTGTCGATTTCGATGACTTCGGTCAGCGTCTCTCCATCACGGCGGTCGAACCCGCCTTTACCTGGTTCCTGAAAAAGGGCGGGGAGGCGCGGGCGGCCAAAAATCCCGTGCTTGCCTACTATTCCGAGAAGGTGCTGGGGAAGGATGCGATCTCCTACGAGAAGGCACGCGCAGACAACCCCCGGTACGAGGACACGATCGCCTACATGGAGGCACGCATCGGCCCCGTGATCGAGGAGAACGAGGAGATGAGAAATGCCCGCGACCTCCTCATCATCTACGCCCCCGAGGAGATCGAGTTCTCGCTGGACGACCTCGTCTGCACGCCCTCGCAGGTGGACACGATCAAAAAGATCGATGTGGCGCTCAAAAACCGGGACTTTCTCAAGGACCACAAGGTGTATGAGTTCGGCAAACTCCTCTTCGTCGGCCCCCCGGGGACCGGCAAGACCTCCCTGGCCCTTGCGATGTCGAGAAAGCTGCACATGCCCCTTCTGGAGGTGCGCCTCGCGATGCTCACCTCGCAGTACCTGGGCGAGACATCGAAGAACATCGATAGGATCTTCGAGCTCTCCCGGCGCCTGGCGCCCTGCATCCTCTTCATCGACGAGTTCGACTTCGTGGCAAAGTCCCGGCTGACCGAGGACAACTCGGCGATGAAGCGGGCGGTGAATATGCTCCTCAAAAACATCGATGTGGTCAGTTTCGTCCGGAACGGGGTCCTCCTCATCGGGGCGACGAACCACCCGGCCCTTCTCGACGAGGCGGCCTGGCGGCGGTTCGACGACGTGGTGGAGTTCCCGCTCCCCGACCACCGGATGCGCAGGGATATTTTAAAGGCCGTCACCTCGCTCCTCGAGTGCAACTGCGACTTCGACGCGGTCGCGGCCCAGACGGAAGGGTTCTCCGGTGCGGACCTGCGGATGATGGTCAAAGAGGCGATCATCTCTGCGCTGATGAAGGGCGAATACCATATCGACAAGGACGATATCGAGGCGGGGATGCGGATCATAAAAAGCCGCCATTTCATCCGGGAGAACGTCTGACCGGCGCGGTGCCGGTTTTTTTGGGGGGCGTAAGATGCGGGTGCGGCTGTTGGGGACCGGGGATACGGCGGGGACGCCGAAGGTGGGGTGCACCTGCCCGGTCTGCACCCGTGCGGCCCAAACGGGCATTGAGCGGCTGCGGACCTCGATCCTCATCACCCGCGGGGAAGCGAACATCATCATCGACACCTCCCCGGACCTCCGGGCCCAGCTCCTTGCGGCGGGCGCCCCGCATATCGATGCGGTCATCTGGACCCACGGGCACTACGACCACTTCTCGGGCTTCAACGACTTCTACCGCGTCCAGAAGTACCCGCCCGTCTATGGCCCCCCGGCGGTGCTCTCGTACCTGGAGCGCATCTACAACTATATCCGGATGGACGCCCGCCCGGTCCCCCCCTATGAGCCCTTTGCGATTGCGGGCATCACGTTTACGCTCGGCGTCGTCACCCACCCGCCTGAATATACCTGCGGGGTCGTCTGGGAGGCGGACGGGGTGAAGGTCGGCTACACGGCGGATACGAACACGAACATTCCGGCAGAGACGAAGGAGCTGCTCTCCGGCTGCGACCTCCTCTTTTTGGACGCCCTCTTCCCGCCGGACGTCAGCCACAGCAAGCACATGAACTACACCGAGGCGGTCGCGATGGCAGAGGAGCTTTCTGCAAACGACTTCCGGGTGGTGCACATGTCGCACCGGATTGGCTGGGACTGGGCGCATATCGGCCTTGACGGCGAGACGTTCGTCCTCGGCGAGTAGGGCGGGCGGCCTCTCCCGAAAGGGCGGCGGGTGGTTTTTTCCCCAGCGTGGTCTCTTCATGGCGTCGTTTTCCGCGAAGAGGTTCCATTTTGTCTTCGGGAGCGTTATTCTGCCTTTTTTTTGGGTGGTTCCCCCCTCCTTTGCTTCGCCCGCTGCGGGACAAAGGTTCATCAGGAATGATGCGTATCTACCCTTCAGGAGCATGGCTCCCTGCGGCCCGGACCGGCGGAAACGGCGGGGCGCGGACCGCTCCGCCGTGCGGGGCATCATACGGAGGCAGATGATGGTTGAAGAACTGAAGATCCGGCAGGCACTGACGGTCGATCTCCTGCGGCGGAGCATGCACCCGGACGAGGAGGTCAGGGAGGCCGCCATAGAGGCCCTTGCCGTGACGACGGAGGCCGACGACTGGAGGCCGAACGAGCTGATACGACAGGGAGGGGTCGCGATCCTGATCGGCCTCCTCGAGGAGGAGAACCCCCACATCGTCGCCGCGGCCCTGGAGGTGCTGACGGCGACGGCGACGGCGGGCAACGAGGAGGAGGTGGTCTCCGGCGGGGCGATCGCCCCCCTGTACCGGATGCGGGGCCATCCCGACCCGACGGTGCGGGAGAAGGTGCGTGAGGCGCTCTGGGTCCTCGAGCCCGAGGTGGAGGAGGCGGTGGTCTCAAAGCCGCAGGACAACTACTGACGAGCGAATGTATTATGGGGAGTGACGAGGAGTAGAGACTAGTATGAAAGGCCGACGACTGCAACTGATCAAGCACCCGTACCCGCCCCCCCGCAGGAGGAGGAGGCATATCAGCAGAAATGCCGAGGACCAGCTGGAGACCGACAAGCGCCACCCCTTCTACCGCCGGCACCCGCGTATCCCGCACAAGCCGTGGCCGAAAGAGCAGCCGCCGTGGGACCGCGAGCCCCACACCGACATCCACGGGGACGAACTCGGCTGGCACACGAACCAGCCCCAGCCGATACGGGAGGAGCCGACGCTCACCCCGCGGGGGCGAAAGCCGGGCCGGTGGTTTACGCACAAGAAGCTCAACGACCGCGTGAAGGAGTGATGCGGGGCGCCCGGCGGTGGTTCCGGGCGACGCCGGCGGTGTCCCGGTATACCCCTTTTCGTCCTTTTTTTCCGTTACCCCTTTTGGCCCCCTTGTCTTCGTTTCCCGTCATCTCCCGTCCCTCCCGCAGGGCTCTTTTTCGTCCGCCCGCCGCCCGTCACCGCCCGGTGTGGTTCGGGTGGCTCGCCGCTGCGCCCGGCCGTCTTTTGCCGCCGGGCGGGGGGTGTGCGGCGCTGGCTCTTCCCCGTCCTTCGGGGCGTTCCCGCCTGCCCGGAACCGTCCCGCAACCTATTAGTGGGCGCCCGCCCATTGCTCATCAGGAGAATTCATGCCGACCGACCGCCCCGTCAACCTGGAAGCGATCGCCTTTGAAGCGATGCGCAGCTACGGCTTTGCCCCGCACTTCCCCCGCTCCGTCATACGGGAGGTGGAGGCCCTCTCGGGCGGCCGCCTGTCCCATGGCGGGAAGACCGGGATCGTCGATCTCAGGGGGCTTCTCTGGTCGTCCATCGACAACATCGACTCGGAGGACCTCGACCAGATCGAGGTCTGCGAGGCGAAGGAGGACGGGAGCATCCGCATCCGGGTCGCAATAGCCGACGTGGACCACTTCGTCCCGAAGGACTCGCACGCCGACCGCTACGCCGCCCACAACGGCACCTCGGTCTACACCGGCATCGTCACCTTTCCGATGCTCCCCGACCACCTCTCCAAGGACATCACCTCCCTCCTGCCCGGGGGGGACCGGCTCGCGGTCGTGCTCGACTTTACGGTGCTGCCGGACGGGCGCACCCGGCCGGGCGGGGTGTATAGGGCGCTCGTCAGAAACAAGGCGAAGCTCGTCTACGAGGTGATCGGCGCATGGTTCGAGGGGGAGACGGGGGTGCCGGACTCTGTTACTGCGGTCGCGGGGCTCGAGGAGCAGCTGCTTCTTTCGTACGAGGCGACGCTGCGGCTCAGGCACTGGCGGGCGGAGCAGGGGGCCCTCGCCCTCCAGACGCTCGAGGCCCGGCCGGTGGTGGACGCGGGCGTCATCCTCGACCTCGAGGTGCAGGAGCAGACCGCCGCCCACCACCTGATCGAGGAGTTCATGGTCGCGGCGAACGGGACGATGGTGGACTTTTTAAGCAAGGCGGAGGTGCCGATGATCCAGCGCATCGTCCGGGTGCCGAAGTACTGGGACGAGATCGTGCGGGCGGCGGCGGAGCTCGGCGAGTTTCTCCCGCCGACCCCGGACGCCAAGGCCCTTGCGATCTTTCTTCTGCGGCGAAAGGCGGCCGACCCGGAGCGCTTCCCGGACCTCTCGCTTGCGGTGGTGAAGATGCTGGGCTACGGCGAGTATGTCACGCTGCGGCCCGGGGGGTCGCCCATCGGGCATTTTGCGCTCGCGGTGACCGACTACACCCACGCGACCGCCCCGAACCGGCGCTACGCCGACCTGATCATACAGAGGATCCTCAAGGCGGTGCTCGCGGACGAGGAGGTGCCCTATTCCCTCTGGGAGCTCGACGAGCACGCCGAATGGCTCACCGACCGGGACCTGACCGCAAAGAAGGTGGAGCGCTTCGTCCACAAGGCGGCGGCCGCGGTGCTGCTGCAGGATCGGATCGGCGAGGAGTTTGAGGGGCTTGTCACCGGCGCCTCGGAGAAGGGGACCTACGTCCGCCTCACCGAAATGCCCGCCGAAGGGCGGGTGATGGAAGGCGGTGAGGGCCTGCGGGTCGGCTGGAAGGTGAAGGTGCGGCTGCTTATGACCGACCCCGAGAAGGCGTGGATCGACTTTGCGTTTGTGGAGCGGGTGAAGGAGAAGGGGGAGAAGAGGGAGAAGGGGGAGAAGAGGGAGAAGTAGCGATTCCTATTATTCGGGGGGCAATTCCGCTGCTAAAAAAGAACGTTCGTCTCTATGATTTCATGGCACTCTTCCATCGTCATCGTCCGGGGCGGGGATGGTCTCAGACGATAATGTCGACCTGCTCGGCATGGTCACCGTGCACTGCATCGTCTTCTAATGGTTCCAGGTAGAGGGCGATTGCTTCCCTGATATTTTGGAGTGCCGCATCCCGACTCTCCCCTTCACTGATGCATCCGGGAAGTCCCGGCACAAACACGGTAAATCCTCCCTCATCACTGGGTTCGAGAACGACACGTAGTTTCATACCTTCATCTTCCTGTTTGATTGGTTACATTCGTTGCGGTGAACACATGCAGGGTGATGAGCCGGAATATTGCCGTCTCATCCGATATCATGGAAAACAAAGAGTCGGGAAAGATCACGGGAGAAATTCCACGAAGTCGCCCTCTGCCTCGATGGCGGCCATATCCGCGAGAAATGTCGCATCCATCCTGGACCTGTCTTCCGGTGACTCCCCGTCGTCAAGGGGTTCGAGATGGAGGCTGGTGGCTTCTGCGATAGTCTTGATCGCTTCTTCTCCTTCACGCTTCACACCAGATCACCTCTCGGAGGGTGTACGGGCGAAGGTAGGGGTCGATGCCGCCGGTGGTGACCACGTCCACCTTCCGTCCGAAGAGGTCTTCGAGGTAGGCGATGAGGCTCATGAAGTTCTGGAAGGTGGCCCGACCACGGGCAAACTCGACGAGGATATCGATGTCGCTTGCAGGGGTCTCCTCTCCCCGGGCGACGGAGCCGAAGATGCCGATCCTTCTTACGCCGAATGATTCCCTGAGAATGGTGAGGTGCTCCTCCAGGCGCCTGAGGTCCTCTCCTCCCCTGCCCTTTCGGATGATGGTGGTCACTGCTATCGATACCATCTATGAGATGGCGGCATAAAAAATGTCCCACGGTGCCGTGGGGGTATGGGAATTGGCTCGTTGTTCGATCAGATCCTGCCTTCGTGATGCCGGATGGAAGTATCCAAAAGTTATCCAATGGTAATGGACAGATCCTTCCATTCGTATTGGACAATAGTGTCCATTAGTAATGGACAAATATGTCCTCCGTCGGGGGGTGAGGAATATTTGCCGTCATACGTGCGAAAGGAAATGTCCCGATTCCATCGGTAGGATTTCATCCGGAGAGTCTCTCGCACAGGAATTGGTGCATTGGCTGGCGTAGATTTGGTTATTTCAGCAATTCCAAATATTCATCCGGGGTCAGTTCGGCTTCCCGGAGTATTGCCCTCAGGGTTCCACGCGAGATTTCTGGGTGATTGGGGACCGTTAACGGTCGTTTTGTCGGGTGACGGAGATGGATATGACTTCCCTTCTGGTCATGCACATAGTATCCGTCTTTTGCCAGCGTCTTTATCAGCTGATTTCCGGATACGACCGGAAGCTTCGGGCTCATACATCCACGGCCACGAAGGTCTCCGTCATGCCATCTTCAGGTCGTAACGGGATTCCTTCTTCGGCAAGGGATTTGAGATGAAGTTCTATTGCCTCGGCAATGTTCTTCTTTGCTTCTTCTTCCGTCCTCCCTTGTGAGATACATCCCGGAAGGGAGGGGACGGTTGCCGTAAACCATCCGTCCTCGTCTATTTCAAGGAATATTTTAAACCGGATCATGATCGTTTTTGGTCCCCGTTTGATTACTCATCTCTTATCGAGTAATGCTATTTCATTGTATGCCGGGAGGAAAATGATGCATCCGGGGTGATGAACGGCTTTATCGGTGGGGCGCAGTGCGAGGGATGTGGTCATCCGTCCAGCAGGAAAAGAGGTGGCTGATGGAAAACGACCGCAGGTATGATGAACCGACCCCTCGCCGTTCAAAGCGGTGCGACGGAGGGTGTCCTGCGATGGTCATCCCGCTTTTTGTCTACTCGATGTACCCTTCCTTCCAGAGGGCGGTGACGACGTCCATCTGGCCGCTGTGCGAGATGCGGCCGTTGATATGGCGCCAGAGGACCATCGGTTCGGGGACGTACCGGTGGCCTGGCGACGGGGGCGGTGATGGTCCGGCGGGTGGCGTCGCCGTCTCCGCTCCCGGACGCTCTCTTCTCCGCAAAGCCTGCTCCTCCGCTGCCGGCGTCCGTCGTTCTTCCTTCGCCCGCCGCTTCTCCTCGGCCTCACGCAGGTACACCACCGCGTCGAGGGCGTACTGCTTGCTGAGGATCGAGGTGGTGTAGGTCCCCTTTGGCACGCCCGCAACAAGGCCCTCCTCGCAGAGCCCCAGAAACGCACACCGGGGCCCGGTCTTTGCCGCAGAACCTGCCGGGCAGCAGGTCTCGCCCGCCGCCCGGTCCCAGGCAGCCGGAGGGGTGGGACGCTCGCCGGTTCGGAGGAGGAGAACGGTCCTGACGGCTGATGCTTCGTGTATTCC
>Ga0129302_1000947_pt1 | contig 21606 bp, 26 predicted proteins | sample BlaSprsedimmetaG_FD_94476 | JGI IMG/M metagenome (GOLD analysis project Ga0129302, IMG submission 94476) | Hot spring sediment bacterial and archeal communities from California, USA to study Microbial Dark Matter (Phase II) - Blank Spring... | ecosystem: Environmental > Aquatic > Thermal springs...
AAAACGATTCGCTGGAGGTGCCGCACGGCTATGAAGGCGTGGTGATCAAGACGCGGCATTTCCGTCGTCGGGCCGCCGAGACCGATGAGCAGCGCAAGCTCCTCAAAGAGCAGATGAAACGCCGCGAGCGCGAAATGACCGCCCGCGAATGCGAGGTGTTCAAACGGATGATGGAGACGATTCATTCGGAGCTGCAGATCGAGGTGGTCGATCCGACCAGTCGTCAGAAGGTCGGCGCCAGCGACGATGTGGATGTGATTTATGAGCAGATTGAGAACTTTGATATTGAATGGGTCAAGCCCGCATCCAAACGCGGCGACGCTCAGAAGATCGTCGATCGGTATTGGCCCAAGCTGGCGGAACTGAAAGACCAGAAGAAACGCGAACTGGAGCGGCTCAAACACGGCGACGAGCTGCCCAGCGGCGTGCTTGAGATGGTCAAGATTTATATTGCGACCAAACGGACGCTGTCGGTCGGCGACAAGATGGCCGGACGGCACGGTAACAAGGGCGTGATCGCCAAGATTATGCCGGTGGAAGATATGCCGTATCTTGAGGACGGTACGCCGGTGGATATTTGTCTGAATCCGCTGGGCGTGCCCAGTCGTATGAACGTCGGGCAGATTCTGGAAACCCTGTTGGGCTGGTCGGCCAAAGTGCTGGGCTTTCGAGCGATCACGCCGGTGTTTGCCGGCGCGACCGAGGACGATATTATTGCGGCGATCGAGGAGGCCAACGCTCATGTTCGCGATCGGATTCAGGACATTGAACAGCAAAAGGCCGTTCCGTCGGCGGATGAGATTTTTGCGCAGATGCCGCCGTCGCTCAAGATGCCGCTGTATGACGGACGAACGGGCGAGCCGTTTTTGCAGGAAGTGACGGTCGGGTATATGTATATTCTGAAGCTGCACCATCTGGTGGACGACAAGATTCACGCGCGTTCGACCGGGCCGTACAGCCTGATCACGCAGCAGCCGCTGGGCGGCAAGGCGCGAACGGGCGGGCAGCGTTTCGGCGAGATGGAAGTCTGGGCGCTGGAAGCGTACGGTGCGGCCTATACGCTTCAGGAGCTGCTGACCGTCAAAAGCGACGACATCGAAGGCCGGACCAAGATTTACGAGTCGATGGTCAAGGGCACGAACACCCTTGAGGCCGGTACGCCGATTTCGTTTGATGTCCTGTGCAACGAAATCCGCGGATTGGGGCTGAACATTCAGCTTGAAAAGAAACGGATCGGCGTAACGCCCTTGTAAGAATTCAGAATTCAGAATTAAGCATTAATGATAAGTGGACGTTAAATCGGAGTAGAGCCACATGGTAGAGTCGATTTACGATCGCATAAATGATTACGGGTCAGTCAAGATCAGTCTGGCCAGTCCGAACGATATTCGCAGTTGGTCGTTCGGCGAGGTGCGCAAGCCCGAGACCATTAACTACCGGACCTATCGCCCGGAAAAAGACGGTCTGTTCTGTGAGCGGATTTTCGGGCCGGAACGGGACTGGGAGTGCGCCTGCGGCAAATACAAGGGCACCAAATTCAAGGGCATCATCTGCGACCGCTGCGGGGTGAAAGTGACTCACAGTCGGGTGCGCCGTAAACGGATGGGCCATATCAATCTGGCCGCGCCGGTGGTGCATATCTGGTTTTTCAAGGCGATGCCCAGTCGGCTCAGCACGCTGCTGGGAATGAAGACCGGCGACATTGAGAAGATCGTCTATTTTCAGGATTATGTGGTTACCGATCCGGGCCAAAGTCCGCTGAAGCTCAAACAGCTCTTGACGGAAGAGGAATATCGCGACGCGCTGGGCAAGTACGGCAACAGTTTTCGCGCGTCGATGGGCGCCGAGGCGATTAAGGAGCTGCTGCAAAAGCTGGATATGGAGACGCTCAGTGTGGAGCTGCGCCAGGCGATCAACGAGACCTCCAGCAAGCAGAAGATCAAAGACCTGACCAAGCGGCTCAAGCTGGTCAACGCCATCAATCAGAGCGACAACAAGCCTGAATGGATGATTATGGATGTCTGTCCGGTGATTCCGCCGGATCTGCGTCCGCTGGTGATGCTTGAAAGCGGCAACTTCGCCACCAGCGACCTGAACGATTTGTATCGGCGGATCATCAACCGGAACAACCGGCTGAAAAAGCTGATCGATCTGAACGCGCCGGATGTGATTATTCGCAACGAAAAGCGGATGCTTCAGCAGGCGGTGGATTCGCTGCTGGACAACGGCCGCTGTCGTCGTCCGGTACTGGGCAGCAACAACCGTCCGCTCAAGAGCCTGACTGATATGATCAAAGGCAAGCAGGGGCGTTTCCGCGAAAACCTGCTGGGTAAGCGTGTGGATTATTCGGCCCGTTCGGTGATCGTGGTCGGTCCGCATTTGAAGCTGTATCAGTGCGGTCTGCCCAAGCGCATCGCGCTGGAACTGTATCAGCCGTTTATCATTCGCAAGCTCAAAGACCGGGGACTTGCCGATACCATCAAAAGCGCCAAGCGGATGCTCGAACGGCGGGAAGAGCATGTCTGGGATATCCTGGAAGAAGTGATTCATCAGCATCCGGTGCTGCTGAACCGTGCACCGACGCTGCACCGCATGGGCATTCAGGCGTTTGAGCCGGTGCTGGTCGAGGGCAACTCGATTATGCTCCATCCGCTGGTCTGTGGCGGCTTTAATGCGGACTTTGACGGCGACCAGATGGCGGTGCATCTGCCGCTGAGCATTGAGGCGCAGGTTGAGACGCACACGCTGATTATGTCCACGAACAACATTTTCTCGCCGGCCAACGGCTCGCCGATGCTCGGCCCGTCGCAGGATATAGTGCTGGGCAATTACTACATTACGCACATGGCCGCTCAGCAGCTCGGCGAGGGGATGCTGTTTCGCGATACGCACGAGGCGATTACGGCAATGGATATGGGCCGGGTCGGGATGCACGCCCGTGTGAAAGTTCGTCTGCCGAAAGACAAGACGGTCGTCGGTGAGAACGGCCCCGACAAAGGCGGTGTGATTGAGACGACGCCGGGGCGCTGTCTGTTTAACGACGTGCTGGATCCGCGTATGCCGTTCTATAACTGTGTGATGGACAAGAAACGTCTGGGCGGCGTGATTCAGGATTGCTATGAAATCGCCGGCTGCCGGGCGACCATTGATCTGCTGGACAATGTCAAAGAGCTGGGCTTTAAGCAGGCGACGCTGTCGGGAATTAGCATCGGGATTACTGATCTTCGAATTCCCGACGAAAAGCCGGCGATTATTGAAAAGACGCAGAAGCGCGTCGAAAAAATTCTCAGCAGTTATCAGGCGGGCATTCTGACGTTCGGCGAACGGTACAACCAGATTATCGACGCCTGGACGCACGCGCGTGTGGAAGTCACCAATGCGATGATGAATGCGATGGAGAACGACACACGGGACGGCAGGCCGTACCTGAATCCGATCTGGGTGATGCGTCATTCGGGCGCTCGCGGCAGCATCGACCAGATTCAGCAGTTGGCCGGAATGCGTGCGTTGATGGCCAAGCCCAGCGGCGAGATTATTGAGACGCCGATTAAGTCGAATTTCCGCGAAGGGCTGAACGTGCTGGAGTACTTCAGCTCGACGCACGGCGCCCGCAAAGGGCTGGCTGATACGGCGTTGAAGACGGCCGACTCCGGCTATCTGACGCGCAAGCTGGCCGATGTGGCGCAGAATGTGATGATCAGCGAGCACGATTGCGGGACGTTGCAGGGGATTACCAAGGCGACGGTCTATAAGGGCGAGGCGATCGATATTCCGCTCAAGCAAATGATTATCGGCCGGACGGCACGCGATAATATTCGCAATCCGATTACGGATGAGATGATTGTGTATGAAAATGAGGTCATTACGCCGGAAGCGGCCGACAAGATTGAAAAGCTCGGGCTGGATGCCATTCGTGTGCGCAGTCCGTTGACCTGTGAAAGCCGCATCGGGGTTTGTGCCAAGTGTTATGGCTGGGATATGAGCCTGGGCATGCTGGCTGAAGAGGGGATGGCGGTCGGAATTATCGCCGCGCAGTCCATCGGCGAACCGGGCACTCAGTTGACGATGCGGACGTTCCATACCGGCGGCATTGCTTCGGTATCGTTGATAGAAAATGATCAAAAGGCCCCGCGTGACGGGATCGTCAAATATGCTGACCTGAATGTAGTGGAAACCGAGTATGAAGGTCAAAAGGCGCTGATTGCCCTGAAGCGCACCGGCGAATTAACTCTTGTCGATGATAAGGGTCGTGAGCTGGAGCGGTTCAAGGTGCCTTACGGCGGTTTGGTGTTTGTTAACGAAGGACAAAAGGTCAAACGCGGCCAGCGTCTGTATGCCTGGGATACGCACCGCGTGCCGATTCTGGCGGAAGTGAACGGTTTCGTGAGGCTGATGGATGTTGTTGAAGGCGAGACCATGCGCGTCGAAGAAGAGCGCAAAGGCCAGCGCGGCCGCCCCGTCGTCACCGAGCATAAAGGCGACAAGCATCCGCAGGTGATCATCGAGGACGAGCAGGGCAAGATTCTGGATGTGCACTATCTGCCCGCCAAGGCGCGTATCGAAGTGGATGAAGGGCAGGAAGTGAAGGCCGGGGCGCTGCTGGCGCGTCTGCCGCGGGGCGGCGGCGGCACGCAGGATATTACCGGCGGCCTTCCGCGTGTGACGGAAATCCTTGAGGCGCGCAAGCCGAAAGACCCGGCGGCGATGGCCGAAATTTCCGGCGCGATTGAATTGAAGGCCGACAAACGCCGCGGCAAAATGACGATTATCATCCGCAACGAAAGCGGGATGGAAAAGGAACACCATGTGCCGCGCGATCAGCACCTGAATTTCCATACGGGCGACCGGGTGGAAGCCGGCGATGCGTTGACGGACGGGCCGCTGGTGCCGCACGATATTCTGCGGATTAAGGGCGAAGAGGCGCTTCAGCGTTATTTGCTGCGTGAAATTCAGAATGTGTATCGCGCCCAAAGCGTGTCGATCAACGATAAGCACATTGAGATTATTCTGTCGCAAATGATGAATAAAGTCGAGATTGACAATGTCGGCGACAGCGGCTTTTTGCCGGGCGAAGTGGTTGATAAGCATGAGTTCCGTCGCGCCAACGCAGAGTTGGCCAAGGGACTGATAAAGATTGTCGAATCCGGCGAGACCGATCTGAAAATCGGTCAGTTGGTGTCCCGTGAGGAGCTTGAAACGGCCAATGAAAAGGTCGAGATGCTCGGCGGCACGCCGGCCAAGGGCAAAAAGCCGCGTCCAGCCACGGCCAATACGCTGCTTTTGGGCATTACCAAGGCCTCACTGCAGTCGGACAGCTTTATTTCCGCGGCCAGTTTCCAGGAAACAACAAAAGTGTTGACAGAAGCGTCGCTGGCCGGTAAACTTGATCATTTAATCGGTCTGAAAGAGAATGTTATTCTCGGTCATTTGATTCCGGCCGGGACGGCGTTTAAGCCGTATCTGGAGATGAGGGTCAAGCATCTGGCCGAGCCGCCGTTGCCGAAACAGCTCGAAGAGCTGCGCGAGGTCAAAGAGGCCGAGGCGGCAGCCGAGAAGGCCGTCAAGGCGGCGTTGGGTCTGGAAGAGTAGTGGACGTACGGTTAAACCGGATGAGTTTGCGTCTTGTCGAAATGCGGATAAGGGATAAAAGCCCGTGCTTATATTTAAGGTGATTGAGAACAAATGAACATAAAGATGTTTTTGGAGAGAATATGCCAACTATAAATCAGTTAGTCAGCAAAGGCCGAAAGGGAAAAGGCAAAAAGCGTGTTTCGGATATCACCGGCTCGCCGCAGAAGCGTGGTGTGTGTCTGATTGTGCGCACGCAGACGCCCAAGAAGCCCAACTCCGCGTTACGTAAGATCGCTCGTGTGCGTCTGACCAACGGCAAGGAAGTGACGGCTTATATTCCGGGGATTGATCACAACCTGCAGGAACACAGCACGGTGTTGATCCGGGGCGGTCGTGTTCGAGACCTGCCGGGTGTGCGGTACCATATTGTTCGAGGCGTGCTGGATACCGGCGGGGTGAACGGGCGCAAGCAGGGACGCAGCAAGTATGGCGCCAAGCAGGGCAAATAGACAAGATTTGAAATCGGAAATATCTTAAAACAACCTTTGGTCGTTACTGGTTTTCAGAATAAAAGAACAGCGGGTCTTGTATCTGCGATTAAGGTTACTTGTATAAGGTAAAATGGCATGGCCAAGAAATTTACAGCGTCGTATGAACAATTAAAACCGGATCCGGTTTATCAAAGTAAGCTGGCGTCCAAGTTTATTAATTGCCTGATGTGGGGCGGCAAAAAGAGCGTTGCGTCGAATGTTTTTTATGATGCGATGAAAGAAATCGAGAAAAAGATTTCCGATGTGTCGCCGATCGAGGTGTTTGAGACGGCGGTCAACAATGTCAAGCCGATGCTTGAGGTTCGCAGTAAGCGCGTCGGCGGGTCCAACTATCAGGTGCCGATGCAGGTTGGTCCGAAGCGTCAATTGTCGCTTGCGATTCGCTGGATTCTGGCCGCGTCGCGCGGCAAAAAAGGCAAGCCGATGTCGCTTCGCTTGGCCTCGGAACTGATGGATGCCTACCGCAAGGAAGGCGCCGCGATGACGACGCGCGAAAACGTGCATCGTATGGCCGAGGCCAACAAGGCGTTCGCCCATTTTGCCTGGTAAGCACTGTTTGTACACTGCCACGGTTTTTGTTACAGACAAACCGTGGCAGTTTTTTTATTGCCGGTCGGCTAAGCCGAGCGAATTTAATTTTAAGTGTTTTGTTTGTAAGGAGTTGTGTTTTTTTGGCAAGTCCTTTTATGCCAGTGCATAAAAAAGATAATATCGTTTTGATATAAAAAGAGATTTATGGAAACAGATTTAAGATTTGTACGCAACATCGGCATTATGGCGCATATTGATGCGGGCAAGACGACGGTCTCTGAGCGCATCCTGTATTTTAGCGGAAGAACGTATAAAATCGGCGAAGTGCACGACGGTACGGCCGTGATGGATTTTATGCAGGAAGAGCAGGAGCGGGGCATTACCATTACCTCAGCGGCAACGAGGTGCCCGTGGAAGAACCATACCATCAATCTGATTGACACGCCGGGACACGTGGATTTCACCGCTGAGGTGGAACGGTCGCTGCGTGTGCTGGATGGTGCGGTGGCGGTGTTTGACGCCTCTGAAGGGGTGCAGGCCCAAAGCGAAACGGTCTGGCGTCAGGGACAGAAGTATAAGCTGTCCTGTCTGTGTTTTGTCAATAAGATGGACAAAATCGGGGCCGATTTCGAGATGGCGGTCAATGATATTCGCGACAAGCTGCTGGCTCACCCCGTGCCGATTCAGATCCCGCTGGGGGCCGAATCCACCTTTGAGGGGATGGTTGATTTGATAACTCGCAAAGCGGTGTATTTCCACGAAACTTCCACGGCGGGGGATTTTTGGGAAAAAGACGTGCCGGAGGAGATGGCCGATCAGGTTGAACACTGGCGGCACGCGATGATCGAGGCGGCTGCGGAGTTTGACGAGGAACTGATGGACGCCTATATCCATGATGGATCCATCAGTGAGGAAATGATTCGCCGCGCGCTGCGCAAGGGAACGGTGGGCGGCAAGCTGCATCCGGTGTTGGTCGGTTCGGCGCTGCGAAATATCGGCGTTCGCCGTTTGATGGATGCGGTGGTGGATTATCTGCCGTCGCCGCTGGATATGCCGCCGGTCACGGGGTGGAAGGGCGGCGATAAGGAAAAACCCATTGAGGTGGTGTGCGATCCGAAAAAGCCGTTTGCGGCGCTGGCATTCAAAATTACCAGCGATAAGCACGGGGATTTGTACTTTTTGCGGATTTATCAGGGCACGCTCAAGAAGGGCACGCGGGTCTATAACAGCACGCGCGACCGCAAGGAAAATATCACCCGGCTGTTCCATATGCACGCCAATGCACGTCAGCTCCTGGACGCGGTCCATGCCGGCGACATTGTGGCGGTGGTCGGTCTGAAGGATACGCTGACAGGCGATACGCTTTGCGATACGCATCATCCGGTGGCGCTGGAGAGCATCCAGTTTCCCGAGACGGTCATCAGTATGTCCATTGAGCCGAAGTCGGCCGCCGATCGCGCCAAACTGGGCGAGGCGCTGGGGACCTTGCGTCGTGAGGATCCGACGTTTGCCTATAAATATGACGAGGAAACCGGCCAGACGATCATCAGCGGGATGGGTGAGCTGCATCTGGAGGTGCTGGAACATAAGCTGGTGCGGGATATCGGCGTCGATGTGCGGGTCGGTCGCCCTCGGGTGGCGTATAAGGAGGCGATCAGCGGTCAGACTGAGGCGGTCGGTCGATTTGTCAAACAGACCGGCGGACGCGGGCAGTTCGGGCATGTGGTCATCCGGGTCGAGCCGCTGTTCGAAGAGGACGGTCACTACGCTCGGCATAATGAGTTTGTCAATGCGGTGGTCGGCGGAACCGTGCCCCGGGAGTACATCCCGGCGGTTGAAAACGGGGTGATGGAGGGGCTGGCCAGCGGCGTATTGGGCGGCTATCCGGTGGTTGGAGTCAAGGTGACGCTGCTGGACGGGTCCTATCATGAGGTGGATTCCTCGGAACTGGCGTTCGAGCAGGCCGGGGTGCTGGCCATTCGTGAGGCGCTGCCCAAGGCCGGGCCGGTCTTGCTGGAGCCGGTGATGCGGGTTCAGGTGATTGTGCCGGAGCAGTATTTCGGTACCATTCAGGGTAATCTGATCGCCAAACGCGGCATGATTACAGATACGCGGCTGCACGGGACCATGCGGATTATTGACGCCAAAGTGCCGCTGTCGGAGATGTTCGGCTATTCCAGCCAGATTCGCGGGGCGACCGCCGGACGCGGGACGTTTACGATGGAGCCGTTGTGCTATGAGAGAATTCCGGAACAAATTTCAGAAAAAATTTTATTAAACTATTGACAGTCTTTTGCGTTTGTGCTAAATAAAAGGGCTTTCAGCCGGAGCGAGCACGAAAAGGACTTTTGTGCGTTTCGAGTTGGGCTGTGCATTTCATTGAGAATTGCGTCCCAAGGACGGCAGATATAGGGCCTGGATATGACGGCAATACAATCGGTTGTGGTTGCCGGACAATTAACCCAGCAGGCCGGGAAAGTTCGAGAGGACTTTTCAAGTGGTTTTTAAGGAAGGCGAATTTGGATGCCTTACCTGCCTAAAAGAATAGCGGAAAATCTCACTGTGCGGTAAAACAGGAGAATTTTTCGCTGATTTCATTTTGAATTTTATAAGCGATATCTGTAACAGGTCTTGTATTATAGACACTGCCAGTAGAGAAATAAGGAAAGACAATGGCCGATAGCGAACGAATCAGAATCCGGATGGAGGCGTATGACCATCGGGCGCTGGACAGCAGCGCCAAGGAAATTGTCGAACAGGCGCGCCGGACGAACGCGCGGGTGAGCGGCCCGGTTCCGCTGCCGACGCGAATCGAGCGTTATACCGTGCTGCGCAGCCCGCATATTGACAAGAAATCGCGGGAGCAGTTTGAAATGCGCACGCATAAACGCCTGATTGATATTTATGACGCCAACGCCCGTACGGTCGAAGCCCTGAATCGGCTTGTTGTTCCTGCGGGTGTTTTTGTTAAGATCAAGGCGTGACGGGACTGACGTATAGACGAGTCCGACGATCAGAGGAAAGATGACCATGGCGATGTTGCTTGGAAAAAAAATCGGAATGACGCAGGTGTATGACGAGCAGGGCAGGATGATCCCTGTAACGGTTCTTCAGGCCGGTCCGTGCACGGTGCTGCAGGTCAAGACGCCGCAGACCGACGGCTACACCGCGGTTCAGTTGGGATATGAGGATGTCAAGGCCTCGCGGGTGAAAAAGCCCGCCGAAGGTCACGCCCAAAAGGCCAATACCGTTCCGAAGCGTTTTGTACGGGAATGGCGGTTGGGCAAAGATCAAGAACCGAATTGTGCGGCCGGCGACCGGGTTGACGTGGCCTCGTTTGCCGAGATTAAGTTTGTTGATGTGGTCGGCACGAGCAAGGGCAAAGGCAACGCCGGCGTGATGAAGCGGCATGGTTTCGGCGGCTTTCCCGCCTCGCACGGTACGGAGCGCAAGCACCGGGCCAGCGGCTCCATCGGCAGCCACGGCAGCGACTGCGGCCACGGCGGGAACCTCAAGAAAGGCAAACGGATGGCCGGTCGTATGGGTGGTCAGCGTGTAACGACCAAGCATCATAAGCTGGTCCGCATTGATGAACAAAACAATCTGCTTGTGGTCAAAGGTGCGGTGGCCGGCCCGGTGGGCGGTTATGTGGAAATCCGCAGCTCCAAGACCCGACCGCAGGCATAAAGAAAGACAGGCGACAGAGTTTAGGCTGGACACGAATATGATTGAAGTAGCCGTATATAATCGAGAAGGCAACCCGGTCGAGTCCCTTCAGGTCGATGAGGCTGTTTTGGGAGGATCGGTGCGGTATCCGCTGCTTAAGCAGGCGATCGTGATGTATCAGGCCAACAAGCGGCACGGCACGGCGGCGACCAAAGGCCGTTCGCAGGTGGCCGGTTCCACTCGTAAGCTGTATCGGCAAAAGGGCACCGGCAATGCCCGCGCCGGAACGATTCGTACCCCGGTTCGCGTCGGCGGCGGCGTAACGTTTGCCAAGTGCGCCCGGGATTTCGGCAAAGATATGCCCAAAAAGCAGCGTCGGCTGGCGCGGGATTCGGCGCTGTTGGCCAAGCTGCAAAGCGGCCGGGTGGTGATTGTTGACGAGCTGTCGTTTGAATCGCCCCGGACCAAGGAATTTGCCCGCGTGCTGGGCAATCTGAAGATTGATCGGAGCTGTCTGGTTGCCACGCCGCAGTTGGATGTCAATGTGTATAAGTCCGCCCGAAATCTGCCGAAGGTGGATGTGATGGTGGTCGGCGATCTGAATGCGGGCGTCATTTGCAACAGGCAAAAGGTGCTGTTTACCAAAGAGGCGTTTTTGACGCTGCTGAACCGGGATGAGAATTAAGCAAGGCAGGGCAGACGCGTGAATGAATATAATGTGATTATCAGACCGTTGATCACCGAGCAGGGAATGCATTTTGCGAATGTCAAGAATGCGTATTCCTTCGAGGTGAATAAAAAGGCCAACAAGGTGCAGATTCGCCATGCGATCGAGCGCCTGTATAACGTAAAGGTAACGGATGTGCGAACGGCCAACGTCAAAGGCAAACCGCGACGGCGCGGCCGCAGCTTCGGCCGAACGCCGGACTGGAAAAAGGCGGTTGTCGTACTGCATCCGGATTACCGCATTGATCTGTTCTGATAACGCGCAAATATAAGGTTTAACGAAACGATGGCCATACGAATTTACAAACCGACCAGCAACGGCCGACGAAACGCTTCGGTCATTGATTACAGGGCGGTACTGACGACGGACAAGCCGGAAAAGACGCTGTGCTTCCGCATTAAGAAAAGCGGCGGACGCAACCATCACGGCCGGACGACGTGTCGGTTTCGCGGCGGCGGCGCCCGCAAGATTTATCGCGTCATTGATTTTAAGCGGAACAAGGACGGGATACCGGCCAAGGCGCTGACCATTGAATACGATCCGAACCGCAATTGTTTTATCTCGCTGGTTCAGTATGACGACGGCGAAAAGCGTTATATTCTTGCGCCGGAAGGGCTTAAGGTCGGCCAGCGGGTTGAAAGCGGTTCGAGCGTTGAGCCGCGGACGGGCAATGCGATGCCGCTGGCGGCGATTCCGGTCGGTGTGGAGGTTCACAATATTGAGATGATTGCCGGTCAGGGCGGCAAGCTGGTTCGCAGTGCCGGCGGCGTCGCCCGCTTGATGGCCAAAGAAGGCGACTGGGCGACGATTGTGCTGCCCAGCGGCGAAATGCGTATGGTGCGCAAGGAATGCCGCGCGACGATCGGTCAGCTCAGCAATTCGGATTATCAGAACGTCAAGCTCGGCAAGGCCGGTCGCAAACGCCATATGGGCCGTCGGGGCCATGTGCGCGGCAAGGCTCAGAACCCCGTCGCTCACCCGATGGGCGGCGGCGAAGGCCGGGCCAACGGCGGTCGCCACCCCTGTTCGCCGACTGGCGTCCTGGCCAAAGGCGGTAAGACGCGAAATCGCCGTAAGGTCAGCAATCGCCGGATTATTCGCCGACGGAAAAACAACCGCGGCCGGCAACTGGTACTGTAAGTGCGAAAGAAGATAAGCGTTAACTGTGTGGAGGCGGCTTGAGCCGCGATAAACATCTTTTTGAGGACAGTGAATGGGACGTTCGCAAAAAAAAGGACCTTTTGTCAACGAAAAGCTGTTCATGAAGGTACAGAAACAGATTGATTCAGGTTCTCGCGAACCGATTAAGACCTGGGCGCGGGCCTGTACGATTATCCCGGAATTTGTCGGGTTTACCTTCATGGTGCACAACGGCAAAATGTTCCATAAGGTTTTTGTAACAGAAGATATGGTCGGGCACAAGCTGGGTGAATTTTCACTGACGCGGAACTTCCGAGGTCATTCGGGGGGCAAAAAAGGTTAAGCGGCCGAGTGTGAACGCAGGCCAAGAGGCCGAAAAACACGAATAAGGTTGACATTATGTTGAGCGGAAAAAAGTTAAATCAGATATGTGAACAGCGAAACATCGGCGACAGGGAGCTGGCCGGGCATCTGGCGCACGGCGGCATGAGCGCCGACGATGCGGCCGGAGCGATACGGAACTGGCGTCGTGGGTTGTATAAACCCATTCCGACACGTCGGGACGTCGAACATCTGGCCGAGGCGCTGGGCGTTGAGGCCACGGAGATTTCGGAATGGCGCGCCAGTTATCGGTATGCTCCGATGTCGGCGCGAAAGGCGCGGCTCGTAACGGCGATGATTTCCGGTCGGGATGTTCAGGATGCGCTGGATGTGCTGACGTTTACGCCCAAGCGTGCCGCCGAGGCGATTAAAAAGGTGCTCAGCAGCGCGATCGCCAACGCCGAAGAGCAGGAGGCGGATAAAGACGTGTTGTTCGTGGCCGAGGCGCGTGTGGATCAGGCCGGTCGTCGGCTGGGAACCAAGGCGTGGCGCGCCAAAGACCGCGGTCGGGCGCATCCGATTCGCAAGGAAGCCAGTCATATTCATATAACGGTAGCCGAGGTATAACAGGAAACGGGTACAGTATGGGTCAGAAGACATCACCAATCGGGTTTAGAACCGGAATTACGCTGGGCTGGCAAAGCACATGGTTTGCGCCGAAGGCCAACTACGGCGATTTTTTGGTGGAAGACTATAAGATTCGTCAGTATGTAAACAAGAAATTCAACCAGCAGCCTCCGTTTGCGGCGGTGTCCCGGGTTGAGATTGCTCGGACACGCAACGAGGTGAAGGTGACGCTTTATACGGCGCGGCCGGGCCTGGTGATCGGCCCGCGCGGTGCGGAAGTGGATAAACTTCGCGAAGAACTTGAAGACCTGATCGACCGAAAGATCAACGTCAATGTGATTGAGATCAAAGAGCCGTCGCTGGACGCCCGGCTGGTCGGCGAGAACATCGCCGCTCAACTGAAAAAGCGGGCGTCGTACCGCCGTGTGACCAAGATGGCTTGCGAGCAGGCGATGAACGCCGGCGCCAAAGGGGTCAAGATTATGGTCAGCGGCCGATTGGGCGGGGCGGAAATCGCCCGCAGCGAAGTCCAGAAGCTGGGCAGTATTCCGCTGCAGACGCTGGAGGCCAATGTGGATTATGCGATCATCGCGGCGCGGACGACCTACGGGACGATCGGCATTAAAGTATGGATTTATAAAGGTAAATTCGGCGAAGAGATCGTGCCGGTGCAGCGCAGCGAACGGCGCGGCCGCTCGGAGCGCGGCGAGGGCAAGTCCCGCCGCAGCCGTTCAGGGCGTTCGCGGTCGGAACGCCGCCCCAAGGCCGCTGGAGCCGAAACGACCCAGGTTCAGGAATCTACCGAGAACAGTTAACCGGATATGACGAGGAAGTAAGTTATGGCCTTGATGCCGAAACGAGTTAAATACCGCAAGCATCAGCGCGGTACGATGAAAGGCAACGCCGGTCGCCGCAATTATGTGGCGTTTGGCGAATACGGCCTTCAGACGCTTGAGCCGCACTGGATTACCGGCCGTCAGATTGAAGCCGGGCGTATTGCGGCAACGCACTATCTCAAGCGTGAGGGCAAAGTATATATTCGGATTTTTCCGGATCACTCCTACTCGGCCAAGCCGCTGGAAACCCGAATGGGTAAGGGCAAAGCGGAAATTGAAGGCTGGGTTGCGGTGGTCAAGCCCGGCACCGTGATGTTTGAAATCGGCGGCGTGGATGAAGAAGTCGCCAAAGCGGCTTTGCTGCGTGTGGCTCACAAAATGCCCGTGCGCTGTCGTTTTGTAACACGTCGTCATAGTATTGGATAAACGAGGACTGTATGAAAGCTGCACAAATACGCGATTTGCGGCCGGATGAGCGGCTGGAGAAGCTGGACGGATTACAGCGGAGGCTGTTTGAGCTGCGCTGCCAGGCCGTAACGGAAAATCTGGAAAATCGGCACGCAATTCGCGATGTTCGTCGCGATATTGCCCGGATTAAAACGATCATCAGACAAGACCAGTTGAAGGGCCAGTAAAGGCATGGAAACCGAAACCAAGAAAATGCAAAAAACCCGACGCGCCGTGGTGACCAGTAAGCGCGGCGACAAGAGTATTACGGTGCAGATTGATTATCTTGTCAAGCACCCGAAATACGGAAAATATATCCGCCGGCGAACGAAGCTGGGCGTGCATGACCCGAAGAATCAGGCGGGCGTGGGCGATATTGTGGATATTGCCGAATGCCGTCCAGTCAGCAAGATGATCAGTTGGCGGCTTGTGAATATTGTGAAAAAGGCAGTCATTGAGTAAAGGGCAGACCATTGATTCAGCAAGAAAGCATGTTGGAAATTGCCGATAACAGCGGCGTCAAGTTGGCTCAGTGTATTAAGGTGCTGGGCAAGTGCAGTTCCGGCAAGGGCAAATACACCCGTCCGACGGCGACGGTTGGTGATGTGATCTGTGTGGCGATCAAGAAACATCTGCCCAACTGCCAGTTGGACAAAAAGAAAGTGCACAAGTGCGTGATTATCCGCACGAAAAGCGCTATCCGCCGGCCTGACGGCAGTTATGTGCGGTTTGACAGCAACGCGGCAGTGTTTATCGATGCTGAGAATAATCCCATCGGGACCCGCATCTTCGGCGCGGTGGCGCGGGAACTGCGGGAAAAGAACTTTATGAAGATTATCTCACTGGCCGGCGAAGTGGTGTAAGGCGTGAGATGCAATTGAGAGCATGATTATGGCACGACATATTAAAAAAGGCGATCTGGTCGAGGTGATTTGCGGCGACGACAAGGGGGTAACCGGCAAGGTCATGCGGGTATTGCCCGATAAGGGGCGTGTGCTGGTCGAAGGGGTGAATCTGGTGCACAAACACGTGCGTCCGTCGCAGCGGAATCCGCAGGGCGGACGAATTCGTGTGGAACGTCCGATTCATATCAGCAATGTGCTGCCGATCAACCCCAAGACCTCGCGCGGCACACGGGTCCGGTTTGTCACGGACGCCAAAGGGGTCAAGAAGCGCATCGCCGTTGACGGATCGGAGATCGATGTGGTTGTCAAGGCCAAACGGTAATAATTCGGTAAGAGCAGATAAAAGGGTAGTCCATGGCTCGTTTGAAAGATATGTATAAAAGCAAGATTGCTCCGGCCCTGCGTGACAAGTATGGGTACACAACGCCGATGGCGATTCCGCATCTGGAAAAGGTTGTGGTTTCGATGGGGCTGGGCAAGGCCATCCAGGATAAGAAGTTTCTGGAACAGGCGTCCAAAGACCTGACCGTCATTACGGGTCAAAAGCCGATGGTCTGTGCGGCGAAAAAGAGCGTGTCGAACTTTAAGGTGCGTCAGGGCGACAAGACGGGCCTGAAGGTAACGTTGCGAAAAGATCGAATGTATGAGTTTCTGGATCGTCTGATCAACCTGACGATTCCCCGTGTCAAGGACTTTCGCGGGCTGAATCCGAAGGGCTTTGACGGTCACGGCAACTATTCGATGGGACTGGATGAACAGAGCGTGTTTCCGGAAATCGATTCATCCAAGATCGAGTATCAGCAGGGGATGAATATCACCTTTGTGACCTCGGCGCGAAACGATGACGAAGCGCGTGAGATGCTGCGGCTGTTCGGAATGCCGTTTAAGGCGATGGCTTAGGATTCGAAATTTAATACGAGATCGGAGTTGATGATATGTCCACCAAGGCGCTTGAAAATAAAGCCGAAAAGAAACCGAAATATCGCAGCCGGGCTTATACGCGCTGCCAGATTTGCGGACGTGCACGGGCGGTTTATCGTAAGTTTAAGGTATGCCGCATTTGCCTTCGCAAGATGGCCAACGAAGGGTTGATCCCCGGCCTGAAGAAAGCAAGCTGGTAAGCCGAGTGTGCATACGTTACGAAAAACGAGAACCCAACAGGTTACAGTGGAGTACAGTGGATGAGTTTTAATGATCCGATTGCGGATATGCTGACGCGAATACGCAACGCCGCCCGCGTCAAAAAAGCCCAGGTCAACGTGGCTGCCAGTAAAGTGTGCGAGGGCGTCGCGGCGGTGCTGAAAGATGAAGGCTATATCCGGGATTACGACCGTATCGACGACGGCAAGCAGGGCCTCCTCCGGATCGCTCTGAAATACACGCCGGACGGCGCGTCGGTGATTCACTCGATTGACCGGGTCAGCAAGCCGGGATGTCGGGTTTATAGAGGCAAAGATTCGCTTCCGCAGATGCTGGGCGGGCTGGGAATCTGTATTGTATCCACAAGTCGAGGAATTATGAGCGATAAGAAATGCCGAGCCGAGAGTGTCGGCGGTGAACTGATTTGCACGGTGAGCTAAATGAGTCGTATAGGAAAAAAACCAATCGTTATACCCGGCGGCGTCAAAGTTGAGGTGCAGGGCCGTACCGTCAAGGCCAGCGGTCCGAAAGGCACACTCCAGATGACCTGTCATCCCGATATTGCGGTGAACGTCGATGACGGCGCTGTGGTGGTCAGCAACCCGGCCGGCGACGACCGCGTTCATAAGGCGCTGCACGGCACGATGCGGGCGTTGGTGAACAATATGATTACCGGCGTCAGTCAGGGCTTTTCCCGCGAGATGAAAGTGTTCGGGACCGGCTTTAACGTGAAAGAACAGGGCGGCAAGCTCGTCCTTCAGGTGGGCTATTGCCATCCGGTCGAGATGGCGATACCCAAGGATATCAAGGTCGACATTAAAGTGGCGGCGACCAAGGGCAACGACGTGCCGGCAATCTTTACGCTCAGCGGTCCGGACAAACACGCGCTGGGACAGTTTGCGGCCAACGTTCGTCGCGCCCGACCGCCGGAGCCGTATCAGGGCAAGGGGATTCGCTACGCCGATGAGCACATCATCCGCAAGGAAGGCAAGGCGCTCGGATCGGGCGGCTGATTCAGGTAAATGTAAAACGGTAACAGGCAAACATGTGGAGGCGGCTTTGCCGCGGACGGAATTATGCAGAAAGAAAGAATACAAAAAGCCAAAAATCGCCGTAATTGGCGTTCTCGCAAGCGGGTTTTCGGAACGCCGGAACGTCCCCGGCTGGTGGTGTTCCGTTCGGCGCGGCATATTTATGCCCAGATCATTGACGACCAGGCCGGTGTGACGCTGGCGGCCGGCAGCACGATGTCCAAGGCCCTGCGCGACGCCGTCAAGTCCGGCGGCAACCGACAGGCCGCCGAGAGGGTCGGCGAGGCGCTGGCCAAACAGGCGATGGAAGTCGGTATCAAGGCGGTCTGTTTTGACCGCAACGGCTATAAATTTCACGGCCGCGTCAAGGCGCTGGCCGACGCGGCCCGCAAGGCCGGGTTGGCGTTTTAGGAACGTAAGTTGACAGAGACTGAAAATCGGATTTTAGTGTTGGAGATATAAGTTGGCCGAGGAAGCAATCAGAACAGCAGAAATGCAGAGCGAGCAGCCGCTGGAAGATACGGTGGTCAAGGTCTTCCGCAACGCCAAAGTGGTCAAGGGCGGACGGCGGTTCAGTTTTTCCGCTCTGGTGGTGGTCGGCGACCGCAACGGTACGATTGGCTACGGCTACGGCAAGGCCAATGAAGTGCCGCCGGCGGTCGAAAAAGCGATCAAGGACGCCAAGAAGAATCTGCACCGCGTACCGGTGGTGGACGATACGCTGCCGCACCCGGTGATCGGCAAATGCCGGGCGACCCGGATTACATTGCTTCCGGCCAGTCCCGGTACGGGTGTGATCGCCGGCTCCAGCGCGCGGGCGGTTCTGGAATATGCCGGTTTCCGCAATGTGCTGACCAAGATCAACGGCAGTCGGTCGGCCAAGAATGTCGTTAAGGCGGTCATGAATGGATTGCTTCAACTGCGCGATAAAGAAACCGTCGAATCTCAGCGCGGAGTTGAGATCGAAGTTGAAAAAAGGTGGTGATAACGTCATGCTGAGCAATGAAATAACTGCAATCGTCGGCGCGTATTCCAAGCGCAAACGAATCGGACGCGGCAAAGGCAGCGGACACGGCAAAACCTGCGGACGGGGCCATAAGGGCGCCGGCAGCCGTTCGGGCAACAGTCTGCGTCTGCTGGATGAAGGCGGCCAGATGCCGCTGTTTCGCCGTCTGCCCAAACGCGGCTTTAACAACGCCAACTTTGCGACCAAATATGAGATTGTCAACGTCGCGCAATTGGAACGTGTCTTCAACGACGGCCAGACGGTCGGGATTGACGACTTGATCGGCGTCGGTCTGGTCGGCAGTCGCCGCAGCAAGGTCAAAATCCTCGGCGACGGGGAGCTGACCAAAAAGCTGACGGTCTCGGCGCACAAGTTCAGCAAAAGCGCCGAGCAGAAAATTGCCGGATGCGGCGGGTCGGTCAAAGTCGTTGCCTGATAACGGAAGCCGGAAGGGTCAACTATGCTTGGAACATTTGTCAATATATTTAAGATTCCGGACTTGCGGAATAAGATTCTGTTTACGGTCGCCCTGCTGTGCATCTACCGCATCGGGTTTCATATTCCCGTGCCGGGCTTCGACGCGGAGCGGATGACCGAGGTGGCCCAGCAGCGCGATACGGATTCGCCGCTGAGCCGTGCGGCCGATTATCTTCAGATGTTTACCGGCGGCACACTGAGCCAGAGCAGTTTGTTTGCACTGGGGATTATGCCGTATATTTCGGCCTCGATTATCCTGATGCTGCTGGGTGAAGTGCTCCCGCAGCTCAAGAAGCTTCGACAGGAAGGTATGTCGGGCCATAAGAAGATACAGGAATATACCCGGTATCTGACGGTTCCGTTATGTATCATCCAGTCGCTGATGTTTATGCGGATGTTTGCCGGCAGCGAGTTTGTCTATCCGGGGATGCACACCTATGCGACCGTGATGGGTGTGCTTGGGATGACCGCCGGGACGGTTTTTCTGATGTGGCTGGGCGAGCAGATCGACGAGTACGGCATCGGCAACGGCATCAGTCTGATTATTATGGCCGGGATTCTTTCACGGATGCCCGGAGTGATACTGGATGTGGTTCGCAATACCGAATTCCGCGTCGGCGTGGCCGAAGGCAAATACGGACCGGGCACGCTGGTGTTTCTGGTGTTGGCGTTTATCTTTGTGGTGGCCGGAGCGATCCTGATTACCCAAGGCCAGCGGCGGATTCCGATTCAGCAGGCCAAGCAGATGCGAGGCCATCGGATGGTCGGCGGCGCGCGGCACTATCTTCCGCTGCGGGTCAATCACGGCGGTGTGATGCCGATTATCTTCGCTTCGAGTCTGATGATGTTTCCGCCGATTATCCTGGAGCAGTTCAGGCGTTTCTGGCCGGAGTCCAATCTGCTTCAGCAGGTCATTGAGGCGTTCGGACCGATGGCCTTTACGTACAATGTAGTGTATATTGTATTGATTTTCCTGTTTGCTTATTTCTGGACGACGGTTCAGTTTCAGCCGAAAGATATGGCCAAGAATCTGCGCGACCGAGGCAGCTTTATTCCCGGTTTGCGGCCGGGTCACCGCACCGCCGAATACCTCGAAACAGTGATGGTGCGGATTACCTTCTTCGGGGCGGCGTTTTTGGCCTTTATTGCGGTGGTGCCCAGCCTGGTAACGCAACTGGCGGGCGTCAGTTTTATGGCCGCGTCGTTTTTGGGCGGGACGGGATTGCTGATTGTGGTCAGCGTGTCCCTGGACCTGGTTCAGCGGATCGAGTCCAATTTGATTATGCGAAATTACGAAGGTTTTAGTGAATCCGGACGGATCAAAGGAGCGTTCAGATAATGAGATTGATACTGTTAGGTCCTCCCGGCGCCGGTAAAGGCACGCAATGCAAACGCGTTGTTGAGAAGTATGGCATTGCGCATCTGTCCAGCGGCGATATTCTCCGCGCCGAACGGGCCGCGGGAACGGAGCTGGGCAGCAAGGCTCAAAGCTATATGGACAGCGGCGCGCTGGTTCCGGACGACCTGATCATTGATATGATGATCGGGGCGATCAAGAAGGCCTCGACCGGGTACGTGCTGGATGGGTTTCCGCGTACCGTGGTACAGGCCGAGGGACTGGATCAGGCGCTGTCCAACGCCGGCGAGAAAATCGACGCGATTGTTGAGCTTCAAGTGCCCGATTCGGCGATCTTGTCGCGGATGACCGGCCGGCGGAGCTGTCCAGTGTGCGGTGGGGTTTATCACGTTGAGAATCTCAAGCCCAAAATTGACGGCCAATGCGACAAGGGCTGCGGCCCGCTGGTGCAGCGCAAAGACGATACGCCGGATGTGGTGAAAAATCGACTCAAGACCTACCACGAGCAGACCGCTGCGGTGGTGGGATATTACGAGGATAAGTTTCCGATTCTGACGATCAACGCCGATCAGGATATTGATAAGGTAACGGCGGATGTCTTCAAGGGTCTGGAATCGCTTGTCCGATAGGTTCGGCAATTGATGGCGATAACGCTACGAAGCAATCGAGAGTTGGAACAGCTTCGCAAGGCCGGTTTGGTGGTTGCGAGGGTTCTTTCGAAATTAAAAGACAATGCCAAGCCCGGCGTCAGTACCGGTCAATTGGACGCGATGGCCGCTCAAATGACGCAGGAAGCCGGGGCCATCCCCTTGTTTAAGGGGGTGCCGTGTCCGTATAAAAAATATCCGTTTCCGGGCGTGATTTGTGCGTCGGTCAACGAGCAGTTGGTGCACGGGATACCGTCGGAGAGTGTGATTCTTCGTGAAGGGGATATTTTGAGTGTGGATTTCGGCGTCAAGCTGGACGGGTATTGCGGTGATTCAGCCTTTACGGTCGGCATTGGCCGGATTGCCCCCCAGCGGCAGCGATTGCTGGATGTGACGCAGCGGATGCTTGAGATCGCAGTGGAGATGATGGCGCCGGGCGTCAAGTGGAGCGTCGTTGCCGCCCAAATGGAAGCATGCTGCCGGAACGCAGGCTTTTCGGTGGTGAAAGAATATGTCGGCCACGGGATTGGCACGGAGATGCACGAAGAGCCGAAAGTGCCGAATTTTGTCAGTCGAGAGTTGCAGAAAAACGACATAGTGCTTAAAGAGGGTATGGTTTTGGCGGT